>ERZ795047.1820-NODE-1820-length-21550-cov-5.036288_pt1 | contig 21550 bp, 20 predicted proteins | sample MGYA00375131_ERZ795047 | MGnify/ENA primary metagenome ERZ795047 (study PRJEB30176, sample SAMN05720228) | activated sludge metagenome | isolation source: Anaerobic digester | place: Japan | collected 2015-05-20 ...
AGCATCCTCAACCCTGGCTTTCTTCTCTTTCATTTCTGTCTCGGTGGCCGCACCAATATTGATTACAGCAACTCCACCGGCCAGCTTCGCGAGACGCTCCTGAAGCTTTTCTCTGTCATAGTCGGATGTGGTTTCTTCGATCTGTTTACGGATCTGATTAATACGTCCCTTGATATCCGCACTCTTTCCCGCACCTTCGACAATGGTTGTATTTTCTTTGTCAATTACAACTCTCTTGGCCGAGCCAAGGGAATCAACAGTAGTGTTCTCCAGTTTAAAACCAGCCTCTTCCGAGATCACAATCCCGCCGGTAAGGACAGCGATATCCTCAAGCATGGCCTTTCTGCGGTCTCCGAAACCGGGGGCCTTTACAGCGGCTATCTTGAGAGTGCCGCGGAGCTTGTTTACTACCAGTGTAGCGAGAGCTTCACCTTCCACTTCCTCAGCTATAATCAAAAGAGCCCTTCCACTCTGCGCAACCTTCTCAAGCAAAGGAAGAAGATCTCTCATGGCACTTATTTTCTTGTCATAAATGAGAATCTGAGGATTCTCCAGAACACATTCCATCGTTTCGGAATTGGTGACAAAATAGGGAGAAACATATCCTCTATCAAACTGCATACCCTCAACTACATCCAGACTGGTCTCAATCCCCTTTGCCTCCTCGACAGTGATCACACCATCTTTTCCCACCTTCTCCATCGCATCGCTGATAAGATTACCGATTTCGGTATCATTGTTGGCGGAGATTGTGGCAACCTGGGCGATCTCCTTTTTCCCGGAAATAGGCTTTGAATCTTTTCCAAGTTGCTCAATAATCGCCCTTACCGCTTTGTCAATCCCCCTTTTAACCGCCATCGCTTCCGCTCCTGCAGTAACATTCTTTACACCCAGCCGTGCAATAATCTGCGCCAGCACAGTTGCGGTAGTAGTCCCGTCACCAGCGACATCGGATGTCTTCGAGGCTACCTCTTTAACCATCTGTGCGCCCATGTTTTCAAATTTGTCCTCAAGCTCAATCTCCTTGGCCACAGTCACTCCATCCTTTGTGACAGTGGGAGACCCAAAGCTTTTATCGAGCACCACATTGCGGCCGCGGGGACCAAGAGTGACTTTCACGGAATTAGCCAGCTTGTCAACCCCTCTGAGGAGCTTGTCACGAGCCGATATATCAAACGCCAATTGTTTACCTGCCATAAGTCTAATCCTCCATTGATGATTGTTATACTATCGCCAGAACGTCACTTTCTTTCATAATCAGGTAATCTTCACCCTCGATGCTGATCTCGGTACCGGAATATTTCCCATAAAGAACAACATCACCTTTCTTAAGGCTCATCTCCACCTTCTGTCCACTCTCTGTGACTTTCCCCGGACCCACAGCCACTACTTCGCCCTTAATCGGTTTCTCCTTTGCAGCGTCAGGGATAATAATCCCCCCCGCAGTCTTCTGCTCAGAATCCAATGGACGAATAACAACTCTGTCTGCCAAAGGTTTCACATTCATAAAGTTCCTCCCTTCAAAACATACGGTTAAATTTCCATGTCGGTGTTAGCACTCTTTTTTGGCGAGTGCTAATAAACTACTACCCGGAAAAAATACTGTCAATACTTTTTTATGGAATTGAGCCCCTTTCAATGATATACTGAAGGAATAAAAAGAAGTGGATCAGTACCACGGGCATCTATTTGCCAGCAAAAAACAGACCGCTTATGCCAGGCTTTAAATTTATCCCTAAACTTAAGCTATCTTCTTCCGAACTGCACCTGATTAAGAAAGTAACTCTGATATCCCTCAGTGCAAGTGTTCTTCTCATTTCCCTCTCATGGGGATATCATTTCATTAGAATCAAGATTAAATCATCAGCCGCCGTTTCCAGACAAAAAAGTCTTGAACTGCTACCCATCGACCTGCAAGCTCATCACTTTACCGCCCGAAGCTACATGCGCAGCGGAACGCCAGAGAAAGCAATCCCACACCTTTTGAGGATAATACCTTTACGGAAGTACGATTTAGAGGTACGCAAAGACCTGGCAAACGCATATCTGGAATCCGGACACTATGAGGAATCTCTTGAACAATACGACTTTTTATCAGAGCAGCAGCTTCCGGACAGCCTTGCTGCTGAAGTCTGTGCCCGAAGAGGCATTGCCCTTTACTATTCCGGCCATGTGGAGCAAAGCATAAGCAGTCTCTCTGAATGCCTCTCCCGCTATCCCACTTCTGCAAAAGCTGCTTGTTTTCTGGGCCAGATTGAAGCATCCCTGAGGCCGAAATCCCCGAAGATACTGGATTATCTGGAGCAGGCACTGAGAATTGACTCATCTAATGTAGAGGCTTTATATCAGATGGCTCGCTATTATATGCAGCTTAACGATCACTTGAAAGCAAGAATGCTGCTCCTTCAGGCGATCGAGATTGATCCCCTTCATGCAAAAAGTCATTCACGGCTCGGCATGGTCTACTATTACTTGTCAAAGCCAGATCTGGCAAAAGCATCATACCAGACAGCTCTGGCTATAAATCCTGATGATTTCAACACACGCTATAATTTTGGAGAACTCTACTATTCGCTGATCAATGACACTGCCCTTGCCCTGGAGGAGTACAAGAAAGCTGTAACACAATACCCCGGCCATGTTGAGGCAAATTTTAAAATCGGTTTGATCTGCATGAGAAACGGCATGCTCAAAGAAGCCATCAGATACTTTGAGCAGGCTGTAAAGAACGATCAGAACAACACCCGGATACTCCTGCAGCTTGCGGTGGCATACGAAAAACTCGAAGTAATTGACAAAGCGAAGGAGACCTACCACAGGATACTCAGCATCGATGATCTGAACAGCATCGCAAGGCAGAAAATCCGGCTGCTTGCTCAATCCGAATAAGTCCTTATTTATCACTCCTGACAGGTATTCTACTATAGGAGCAACTGAAGGATGATATCCTTAAGATGGCTTTTTTCATGGAGTTATAAAAAAAGTTCTTGCTTTTGCCAAACAGTAATTGTATTCTAAAACATGCCCCTTACCTGGAAATCTTTCCGGGCAGGAGGTAACAAACCCTGATCACATCCATTTTTCCACATTTTCCAGCGCGGCTCATCGGCGGGGGATTTCATGGGAAATATCACAAAAAAAGATCTTGTTGAAAGAATCTCCGAGCGCACCGGCTTGACTCAGGTTGATACAAAGATAGTAGTGGAGAGCTTCCTGGAATCAGTTGCCAAGGCACTCCAGAACGGTAATAATATCGAAATACGCGGCTTTGGCAGATTCAAAGTGAAGCAGAAGAAAGCACGCATAGCCCGTAATCCCCGTACTAACCAGTACATAGAAGTAGAAGCAGGTTTTAAACCGGTGTTTGAGGCATCAAAGGAATTAAGAAAAAGGGTAAACGATTCACTCTGGGCAGAGACAGCAGAGCAAAAATAAACTTATTCGGGCAAATCAGACCAGAGAGATATAGCGGCTTTTTTCAATTCCTCATACCAGGAACGAACCTGTTCTGCAGAAACACCCAGCCCTGAGGCTACACTATCAAGAGGAACTCCACACTCGACTTTCACAATCGCATCCCATCGTGTCTTTGGTGTAATCGCTTTAGATTTCCCTGGGCTGCTCTCTCCCTCAATTTCAACAGTTTCTCCTGAATAGCCGGCTTCGACTTTTTTCCCCTGCCTTACTTCCGAAACAATTCTCTCCAGCTTAATATCAAGCTGTTCCAAACTGTCATAACCAACAGCAGAGAATGCAATTTTTCCATAAGGGTCGATCACAAACAAAGCCGGAAGTGCCTCTACACCATACCTCTGCGCTGTTTTCATGTAAGGATCCAGAAGCACCGGGACAGTATATCCCTTTTCTTTGATAAAAGGAGAAACAAGCGATGCACCCTCTTTGTCGATACTTATGCAGAATACCTTTACACTGTCATCTTTGTGTTTTTCGGAAAACCTCATCAGTTCAGGTATCTCTTTTTGACAAGGCTTGCAGTAAGTTGCCCAGAAATTCAGAACAACGATCTGTCTGACAGAATTAATGTGAGGCTTTAACAGAGTGTCCCCACAGTAGACACGCAAACTGACACGATCACCATTAAGCGCGGGAAGAGAGAATGTTGGTGCAGCCGAACCGGGAGGAAGCAATCCGGCATTGGCGGTAACAGACTGGAAACAAACCAGGAAAATCGACAGGGCAAGGATTCCGGCTTTCACTTATAAACCTCTCTGAACCGTTTATGATCCAAGCTGCTCTGAGCGCCTGGTGGCAGCCACAACCGCAGAGATCACAGCATGCTTAAAAGCATTCTCCTCCAGTGCAAGAAGACCACTTGCAGTCGTCCCTGCCGGAGACATGACTTTAGATTTAAGGATGGAAGGATTCTCACCTGTTTTAATGATCATCTCGGCAGATCCGGCTACAGTCTGCAGAGCGCATTCCCTTGCGATTTCGTATGGAAGTCCTGCGGTGACACCACCTTCGATAAGAGCTTCGATAAAAAGGAAGACATAAGCAGGGCCGCTTCCGGAAAGCCCGGTTACAGCGTTAAGCATTTTCTCCGGAACCGCAATAACCTTCCCGCAGGAACCAAGAAGTTTCTCCACAATAACAGAGTCATCTTTACTGCAGTTGTCACTGAGAGTATAGGCGTTCATTCCCGCTCCGACAAGTGCAGGTGTATTGGGCATCACCCTGCAGATTCTCGCACCGGTCGGAAGTGACTTCTGAAGCGTTGAAATACTCACACCTGCAGCTATGGAAATCCATATTGGTTTCAGAAGATCGGATTCTTTTACGGAAGAAAACAGGCTGAGGGCAGATGCTACATCGGATGGCTTGACTGCCACAATCACGGCCGATGGAGTCCTGTCTCCGGAAAACCAGTCAGAAGGAGGAAGTGTCTTTACAGAGTGTTCAAGCTTTTCACAGGCTTTTTGATTCTGATCGAAAGCCAATACTTCAATACCGCTGATCTTTGACAGAAAGGCATTGATCAGGGCAGATCCCATGTTGCCGGTACCCAAAACACCGATTCTCATATCTCTCCTCCAGTGTCAGGCAAATCCTCAGCTTTTCATAACATCCAGGAATTCTCTGTTTGTCTTGGTGCTGCTGATCTTTTCAATCAGAAATTCCATCATTTCAACAGGAGTCATGGTAGCCAGGAATTTACGGAGTATCCACATGCGGTTAAGCTCCTCTTCGGACAACAGCAGTTCCTCTTTACGGGTTCCGGATCTCATCAGATCAATCGCGGGATATATTCTGCGATCTGCGATCTTACGATCGAGAACAAGTTCCATATTACCGGTTCCCTTGAACTCCTCGAAAATCACCTCATCCATCCTGCTTCCGGTTTCTATCAGAGCGGTAGCAATAATTGTGAGGCTTCCACCATTGTCAATGTTTCGGGCAGCTCCGAAAAACCTTTTTGGTTTGTAAAGAGCCTGAGAATCCACACCACCAGAGAGAATTCTCCCGGAGTGGGGAGCCACTGTATTATGAGCCCTGGCCAGCCTGGTTATACTGTCAAGCAGGATCACTACATCGCGGTTGTGCTCAACAAGGCGCTTGGCACGCTCTATGGCCATCTCTGCAACCACGACATGTCTTTCAGCCGGCTCATCGAAAGTGGAGCTTATGATTTCGGCCTTGACAGAGCGCTGCATATCGGTCACTTCCTCAGGACGTTCATCGATAAGCAGTACGATCAGGAAAACTTCAGGATGATTATGCAGGATAGCGTTGGCGATGCTTTTAAGAAGGACTGTTTTTCCGGTACGCGGAGGAGCGACGATCAATCCTCTCTGGCCTTTCCCGATAGGAGTCAGGAGATTCATGATTCTGGTAGCGATATCTTTGTTATTGTACTCCAGGTTGAATCTCTCGTTGGGGAAAAGAGGCGTGAGGTCGTCAAAGTTAATCTTCTTTTTACACTCTTCCGGGTCCTCAAAGTTCACCATCTCCACACGAAGGAGAGCAAAATATCTCTCGGAGTCTTTGGGAGGGCGAACCTGACCAGAGACTGTATCCCCGGTTTTCAGATAGAATCTTTTTATCTGTGAAGGTGACACATAGATATCATCGGGACCGCTTAAATAGCTATTTAGAGGTGAGCGAAGAAACCCGAAACCATCAGGCATTATCTCCAGCACTCCCTCGGCAAACATCTGCCCGTTCTGAGCGGCTTCAGCCTGAAGGATCTTGAAGATAAGTTCCTGGCGACGCAAATTGCGATGCTCCCCTACATTGTAGGTAGCAGCCAGATCATTCAGCTCAGTCATTGATTTTGACTTCAGTTCAGCAACATTCATTCATACACCTCGATTGAATGGAAAAAGTTTACAGCAATTATCTATCAAAAAACAACACTATGTATCTGGAATTTTTCTTAAGTTTGAAGAACTTACAACGATGCTTTCATGAAGATTATCTACTCACTGTTTACATCAGATATTCACAGATTTACTTGAATGCGAATCTCAATTGAAACCTTAGAATGGATTGCCCAATTGAACTGGTGTAAGACGCGAGGTCAAATAGGGTTGAAAGGAAGCGTCGTCTTCACTTCCTGATATAAAATCATCAAAAGCGGAATCGTTGTCAAGTTTTTTTTAACCTGTATTTTATTACGCAATCTCGAAATGATTATTTTCATCTCACTCCAGAACCTTCAATACCAACCCTTTCAGATATTCCCCTTCCTTATGGGCAATGTTGACAGGATGGTCGGGCCCGGAAGACAGTACATGCAAAACCTGCACCTGCCGTCCTGCATCAGCAGCGGCTGAAAAAACGATCTGGCGAAACAGTTTTGGGTCAACCGCATTTGAACAGGAAAAGGTAAAAATAATCCCCTCCGGCTCTATTTTCTTAATGGCAATGAGGTTGATATCCTTATATCCCCTGCAGGCAGTTCTCAGTTCTCCGGGATGCCTGGCAAACTTGGGAGGATCCAGTATAATAAGATCATATTTTCTGTCGGATTCCCGAAGGTATTTAAAAATATCTGACGATATAAAATTCACTTTCTCTTTTGAGAATCCGTTTTCAAGTACATTCTCCTCAGCCCACCTCAGTGCAGATCTGGATATATCCACAAGATCAACACTTTTCACACCTGCAGAAAGCGCATTTACCGAAAAGGCACCACTGTAACAGAAACAATCACACATCCTTCTGTCGAACGCATACCTTTTCAGCAGGTTTCTGTTCTGGCGCTGATCAAAAAAGAACCCTGTCTTCTGACCAGATTCCACATCAGCCCTGAATTTCAAACCGTTTTCACTTAACAGGAGATTCTCAGGCACTTTCCCTGTAAGAATCCCGCTACTTTCAGCTAATCCCTCCCGCTTCCGTGCATCCGTGTCGGACCGCTCATATATAAAAGCCGGAGAGAGTTCCTGGTTTAAAATATCAATGATACTGTTTCTGAACAGCTCCATGCCGGCAGTAAGAATCTGAATAACCAGTCCTGAGGAATACTTGTCTACAATCAGCCCAGGTACAAAATCGCCCTCGGAATTTACAAGCCGGCAGGAATCAGTCTTATTATCCAGAATTGCTCTCCTGGCACTTACAGCTCTGGCAATCCTGAACTTAAGAGTATCAGAATCAAATTTCTCATTGTGATGGGAAAGGATACGGACATTGATAGCAGATTGTGGATTATAATATCCTAAAGCAAGATACTCTCCGTTGTGAGAGAAGATCCTGCACTGCCCGCCATTTTCTCCCGTTTCGACCACTTTGGATATTGCTCCGGAGAATATCCAAGGATGACCCATCCGTACTGGTTTGTCCCGCCCGGCTTTCAAATAGACTTCAAACATCGTAACCGCCGATACTTCCCAGAACAGCCCCGATTTCGTTTCGGGTATAAGGTTTTTTTATAGCAGCTTTGAAGCCATAGCGGGACGGATCTGTCAGAACAGGATCACTGGAATATCCGCTTGTAGCGATTGCATTGATATCATTAAATTCCCGGTTCAATATCTCAAGCACCTCCTGCCCCCCCATTCCGCCTTTAATTGTCAGATCGAGAATCAGGAAATCAAATTTCTCTCCGGCTTCTCTTCTTTCTCTGTAAACCTCCAGCGCCTCAGCACCGGATAAAACTCCTCTGACCTCATATCCAATGCTCTTAAGGACGCTTTCAGCCATCTTTATAATACTCGGCTCATCATCCAAAAAAAGCACCCGTTTGTGTTTCCCGGATTCCGGAGATCGCATAATTTTATGAGCTTTCTTGTATCCCGGTCAGACCGGATACACTGCAACACCTTCGCCCTGAAAAAAATCAGGTCATGGTGGAGGAGGTTTGAATGAATATTCTACCAGAGGAAGAATACTTTTTTTCAAGAGAGATTACTTCCCTCTAAAAATATCACAAAAGCAACACAAAGTAAACCAGGTTTGTTAATCGCAGTGCCCGATAAGTAAACAGTACCGCAAACAGAACAAGTAAAGCGGCACATGAACCGATCAGTATCCTGTAAAAGTTGTCGCTGAAAAGCTGTTTGCCTTTACTTATTATTATACCCACTGTTACATACCACAGGAAATCCGCCAGAATGTGCCCGAAAAAAAAAGCGATTGCATCCAAAGGACCTCTGGAATAAGCCTGAAGAATATACCCCATGCCAATACTTATCCACCAGACACTCCAATAGGGGTTTCCAATACTGAGGAGCAACCCGGCTAAAAAGAGTTTGTGCTGCTTTTTGTAAGGAGCGGATAATTCTTTGAGGGATAAAGAGGGCAGAGAACGGATCATCCCGACTGCCATCCAGATCAGAACAACACTTCCGAAAAACCCGGTGAAAATAGTGACAGGTTTACTGGAAAGCAACGGAGCAGCACCCATGAAAAGGAAAAGAACCAGAAGGATTTCCAGAAAGGCATGCCCGGAAACAAGGATAAAAGAGGCTTTTTTGCCGAAACGTGCACTCTCTGATACAGTTGCTGTAAGCAGAGGCCCCGGCATCAGTGCACCGGAGAGGGCGATTGTGAAAGATGTAATAAAGGTAGAAATCACAGTTAGTCCAATAAGATATTTCCCGAAGCACTTTTTCAGGTTTGCATTGGAAATTGACCAATTTTCAAATCGCTTGCCAAAACCTTGCACGATTTATATTCACATAATATTTTTAGTTTTGCAGTGAGAATATAATTCCTGTAGAATATTCACACTATACATACCCCAAATGCAGGGAGGTACAATGTCAAAGTTTCTGAATCCAATGTGGGTAGCCCTGGTAGCAGCCGGTGTCGCATTTGTCGGCTGCCAGAAAAAAGTTACCAAAGTTGAAGAACCCCCACCCCCTCCTCCGCCCCCCGTAGTGGTTGAGGAACCACCGCCTCCTCCTCCGCCGGAGCCAGTAGTGGAAGATATTTCGGGCCGACTCAACGAGCTTTTGCAGCCGATCTATTTTGATTTTGACAAATCGGATCTGAAGAGTGATGGCATAAGCCGTCTTGAAATGTTAGCCTCATTTTTAAGAGAATATCCTTCAGTACGGCTTTTAGCTCAGGGGCACGCTGATGAGCGTGGTTCATCGGAGTACAACATGGGTCTGGGTGAGAACCGCTCCAGATCAGTGCGTAACTATCTGACCTCCTACGGTATCAGTTCAGATCGCATCGATATTACATCTTATGGTGAGGAGCGCCCTGTATCGGTCAATTGCGGAAGTGATGACTACTGTCATGGTCAAAATCGCCGGGTTGACTGGCAAGTATTATCGAAATAACATCTTATACATAATGTAATGAGTAAAAAGCACGGGTAATAAAAACCCGTGCTTTTTTTTTGAAGATTCTCAATTTGAGAATATTTCTCCATCCGAACCACCAAAGAATCTACTCAAACCGCGTATTTTACAAAACAGCAAATGGCATTCTGATTGCTATTTCTTTATTAAGCAGCATCAACAAATTTACTCATACCAAAGCGGCATTTGACAGAGTCGCACAGAGGGCTATTCATGCCAGTTATAGCAAATCAGATGTGGGCCATCCACAATTTAGAACTGATAAAGGCGGCTGTTGAGGGGGCAAAGAGTGTACTGATCTGTGGTCATTGCAACCCTGATGGGGATTCGATGGGGGCAATACTTTCCCTTGGACTTGGTTTGGAGAGTCTGGGGAAGAGAGTATTTATGCTCTGTACCGATCCGGTGCCGAACAATTACAGGATGCTCCCAGGTGTAAAGCAGTTAGTCAGCAGTATTTCCCGGGAGGTTGATCTGGGGATAGCGGTTGACTGCGGGAGCAAGGAGATGATGGGGCCGGCTTACGATTATTTTAAGCGTGCTGCGCAAACCATCGAAATCGACCACCATCGGTCCAGAATCTCTTTTGCAGACCTTTCTATGGTGGATTCAGATGCCTGTTCAGCGGGTGAACTGGTTTATGAGTTGCTTTCAGAGCTTGGTGTTTTAATCAACAATGAAATTGCGCAGAATGTTCTTACCTCAATTATAGTAGAGACAAATTCATTCCGCCTTCCCGGAATCCGCTCCCGCACATTTGAGATCTGTGCTGATTTAATCAGGACAGGTCTGGATTTCCAGAAGCTTGCTGAGACGGTTTATTGGGTGACCTCCAGGCAGACAGCCCTGCTTTCAGGGATCTGCATGTCGCGCTGCCGTTTTATAGAGGGAGGAGAGATAGCCTGGACATCATTGACCCGTAAAGATTTCCTGAGAGCCTCAGCCTGTGATGCCGATGCCGATAAGGTGCCTGAAAAGATCCGTTCTATTCAGGGTGTAAAACTGGCAGTTTTATTCCGGGAGAGAGAGGATTTGAGCTGGAGGGTCAGCCTTCGGTCCAAAGATGGGATCGATGTGGCAAAGCTGGCGGAAAAGTTTGGAGGAGGTGGTCACAAGAGCGCTGCAGGTTTTACCATTGCCAGCAAGAGGAAATCTCTCAAATCAATTCTCGATGCTGCAGTTGACCTGCTTTCAACACACAGAAAAAGCTTGATTAAAGAGCAGGGCATAAATTCCGGAGTTATCGATGCAGTAACTTATTATGAAAAGCTATGCTCCAAAGACAGGGCTAAATTGAGCTGGCAGGATGCTCTCTATACTGAGCCGTTAAGCCAGAGGGTTGCATTCTGAATTCTTTTCTTTAATAGCAAAAGGAGTGTTGCCATGACCTGGACAGGATTAGAAACCTTCGATACAACAGTACAGAAAACTGATATATGGCTGAAAGAAATTATGGCGGAGCTTAACACCGACAGCAGGCACATCGCCTACATGGCACTGCGTTCTGTTCTTCTTGCTCTGAGGGACAGGCTTACTGTCGATGAGGCAGCCGATCTTGGGTCTCAGTTACCTCTGCTCATCAGGGGCATCTACTACGATGAATGGGTTCCAAAAAGAAACCCCATCAAGGATCGTCATCTCGATGAATTCCTGGCCCGTATTCAAGAGCGTTACAATGGGGAAACAGATATCAGGGCAATGACCAGGGCAGTATTTAAAGTGCTGAAGCATAAAGTGACTGAAGGGGAAATCAAGGATGTAAAAGATATGATGCCTGATGAGTTAAAGGAACTCTGGAGTTGAAAATTAAGTCCCATCGGGAGGGACACATAAAAAATCCCTCCCGGTAATCAAAAACACTCTCAAAGCCTCTCATCACTGCCGGCCTCTATAACCGGAAGTCTGATCTCAGCAGTAACACCCGGAAATGAAAGATTGTTGCGGATCTCCACAACTCCTCCATGGCTCTCAACTATTCGTTTTACAATTCCCAAACCCAGTCCTGTTCCGCCTTTCCTGGTTGTAAAGAACGGCTCAAAGAGATGTTCCACATTTTCAGGTTTTATTCCTGTACCCTGATCGATAACCTGAATAATCACACTCCCATCCGCATCCTGAACATTCACTACTATCTCCTTGTCGGGACTGCTGTGACTGCAGGCATTCTCAAGAAGATTAATGATTACCTGCTCCATTTTAGCCCGTTCCGCGTAGATTTTCAGTTTCTCCGATGCTTTGGATGACTGGAGGCGGACCTGACGTTCGCCCTGGATCGAGGAGTGCTGCCACATATTTACAGCAGCAGAAACCAGCCAGTTTACAGATGTAGGCATCAGAGAGGAGCGCTCCACTGGTCTGCCCAGGTCAAGAAGATCCCTCATGAGGTCTGAAAGCCTGATAACCTGCTTGCGGATGTGCTCTATATAGGTACGATACTCGGTGTTTTCTCCAAGATCTTTACTGAGTGCATCGGTTATCGCCAGAATACCATTGAGAGGATTTCTTACCTCATGGGCAACTCCGGAGGTAAGCTGACCGAGCATTTTCATTTCCTGAGATTGAAGGAGCTGGTTTTCCATGTTTTTCCGCTCGATCTCAGTTCCAATGTACCGTGCGAATATCTCTATAAGGTGTATCTCATATTCATCGAATACATGTTCTTTTTTGTCGATGGCACAGATCGTTCCCAGTATCTGCCCTTTACTATTGAGTATGGGGATACCCACATAGCTCTGCATATCAGGAAAATCTTTGGCATATACAGGGTAGAGGCGGCTGAAGGAACTGGAAATCTGGCAGCAGCGCTGCTCACGGTAGGCAATCCCACAGGGATGCTTGTCGATCTGCACAGAGTGCATGTGTGTCAGTTCCATACCGGTAATCTGTGAGATCGATTTGAAATCCTCCTTTCCAATGCATGCCAGTGCCACAACCGGCACATCCAGCATAGTAGAGACACTTAAAACCCCCTGGTCAATTGTAGCCTCCAAAGAGGCGGAGAAAGCAGTTGCCATTGCATAGATTGCCTCGAGCGCATCATTTCTCTGTGAAAACTCCTTCTCTGCTCTCATCCTTACCCTGATCTCTTCTTTCAGCAGTTCGTAACTTCTGGTAAGTGCAATTGTTCTTGATTCGATACGCTTTTCAATTTCCGAGTATGCTTTTTGCAGAGCGATTTCAGCCCTTTTTCTTTCTACAATTGTACCGATTTTACGAGCTGAAGAATGGAGCCGGTTTTTAGAGGTTTCAACTATAAACCGGGGACGGGACTTATATGCATTGGCAAAAAGGAACAACTTGTCTTTCCCTACATTGTACCTGGCTGCGATCTCCTTCAGTTTCGTGTCTTCTTTAGGAGGATCACCATAACTGAAGCTGATTGCCCCTATTATTTCGCTACCAGCCTTTACAGGAACAGCATAGATACGGATACCACCTGCACATTCGATATCAACGGGATACCCGGAATTAAGTGCAGCCTGAGCAGATTGTTTAAAGCAACTCTGATGACAGAGCCATTTCCCGCAGTTCATCGCATCACGTAAAGGCATTTCCCCACAAAGCGCTTTTGAAGCACTGTGAAGAAACCTGCACCATTCAGAACGGAAAAAGGTAATTGCCGGCAAACCATTCTGCTCCATAACTATTCCTGATGTTTCAAGCATGCTCAGGTAGTCGCATGTTATTTCCTGGAGAAAGTCCTCGCCTGTAGAACTCAGGATTTCACCGGCAGTGCTTTTATCCACAATTTCCTTGTAAGGATCAGCAAAAGCAGCAGAATTTGGACACTCAAGATCTTTTGTAAGGAGCCATTCAATATTCCTGAGGTCTTCCTCCATCCGCCTTCGTTCTGTAATGTCGAGATTAATGCCTGCCCATCCGGATATTTCACCATTTTTATCCCTTACAGGACGAGCCCGGGACAGGATAGTGACAATAGAATTATCGGAGCTGACAAATCTTGGTTCGGCTTCCCATTCTTCTCCTGTTTTCACACATGCCAACCAGCGGTTTATTATAGGGCCTGAATCCTCTGTCACCATTTTTCTTGTCCATCCGAAATCCCGCGCCTCTTCCATTGTCATCTGAATCATATTCAGGAAAGAGGAACTTGCATATTTCAACCCGCCATTTTTATCACAGAAATAAACCCCATAAGGAATCATCTCTCCCATGATACGGTAACGGGATTCACTTTCCTGGAGAGCGTTCTCAAGGTATGTGCGGTTTGTTACATCGCGGAAGGTAACTACTATGACAGACTCGTTGTTATTTATTGTAAATGGAGCTGAAGAGAATACAATATCAAGTACCCTGGATTTAGCTATGAGATTTATCTGTACATTTTCCAGTTTTCTATTTTTAGCTTCTTTTAACAGTTCTGAAGCAGGTGCCGGTTCAAGAATTTTAACATCGTACTCATCCATCAGTTTAAAAACGCTTACCCCCGTCCTGAAATTATACTGCCGGATAGTTGAATTGCTACAGGCCAGTACCTTACCGTCACTATCGAGAATAAAGACAGGGTCGGCAATCAGGTTGAATATCTCATTGAGTTCACTGATTCTTTTATTCTTCAGAACCAGAGAAGCAGTTTTCGCAGGTTCATCCATTCCCTGTCTGTTTTTTCCAGAAAAGGCGCTATCGAGAAGTAAAACATCTTCTGCATTAAATTTAGTTGAGAGCATGTCCTGAGCAGAAGTGAGATTTTGCTTCAGTTCATCGTTTTCCATAGACAATTGCGCTTTTAACCCTGTGCGTGAAGATGAATCATCTACATTTCGCACTCTCATATCATCTCCGTTTTCAAGCGAAATGCTTAAAATAAAAGGTAAATTTCGGGATCGTTCAACTAAAACACCGGCATGCCAGTTTTAACAAGAGGCAATTTATTGAGGAGATTGCATACCGGAGCGGCTCTTAAAGACAGTGCCGAAAAAACCAATGACAGACTGAAAAAACAAGTATGGTGTAAAATAATTTAAACTTCACGGTAAGCAAACGACTTTGATTAACCTTATATGATTACCACTGATCAACCTGGTCGATAGATGATTTTATAGATTTACCCGGGGTAAAGTTTGCTTTGTTCGTATTCTAATCCTTTGCCGTTTGTCCTGCTGACTGGAGAGGAACCGGTATTGGGATCGATACAATATTGTCCTCATTGCAAGTATGAATCCCTCTGTCACCTTTAAGCAGCATCACTGCCCCCCGGAAGAAATGAATTCCGGGTTTTATCTCAGACGAATACCCGGATTCTGGTTCTGTTGCCAACCTGTACCAGCACATAAAAATGCCCTGTATTACATATTTTTGCATGTTATTACATGGTTTATGATGCAATTTTATGTGAAATTTATTTTTTAAATCAGTTATCATTCTGGTATATTTTAAGTGAATAGACTGATAATTAGATGGAAGGGAAAGAATGGTAACGAACAAAAACTGTATTCTTCGCTTATCGAGGTACAAAAACGCGCTATACCGATTTAAAACTCTTGGTTTTTTGAAAATCTACTCTGATTATCTGGCAGATGCTGTAGGGGTAACAAGTGCGCAGGTCCGCAAAGATTTCTCGCTTTTTGGAATATCAGGGAACAAACGCGGCGGTTACCAGATCGATTCCCTTATCAGCAAGCTAAATGAGATACTTGGGAAAAATGAGATACAGAGAGTGATAATGGCGGGTGCGGGTAACCTTAGCAGTGCTTTGTTAAAGTACAGGAGTTTCGAGAAGGAGGGGATAAAGATAGTCGCGGCATTCGACATAGATCCTTCGAAACAGGATTCCAGACTGGCGGTACCGATCCTGCCTCTTGATGAGTTGGAAAAGTACGTACAGCGCAACGGGATAAGAATCGGGATAATAAGCGTTCCTGAAGTGGCAGCTCAGCAGACATTTGACCTGATGGTCAAGGCAGGGATAAAGGGGGTTTTGAACTTCGCCCCTATCCAGCTTAAGACATCCGGAGAATGCATAGTAAACAATGTCAACCTCGAGCTGGAACTCGAGAATCTGATTTATTATGTAAACGCAAGTGAAAAGGCGTACGTGTCCGGTCCTGAGCAGGCGGAATAATCACCATCGTTTGTATTTAAAGAAGATAAGAGAGGCAAACAGCGCGATTGCCGAGAGACCCATTACGATTGCGAATGCAAAAGGGTTTCTCTGCAGAGGGATGGCGACATTCATCGAGAAGGCGCTGACCACGAAGGTAGGAACCATTATAGCAATTGTCAAAATATTCAGAGTTTTCATCAAACTGTTCAGATTATTATTAACAATTGAGGCACGCGCATCCATCATGCTCGAGATGATATTGGAGTAGATTTCTGTCTGCTTCAGACACTGATTGTTTTCGATTATAATATCATCGAGCAGTTCGATATTTTCCTGGGAAAGTCCTATCCTGGCCGCATTGTTTCTGATTTTTTCTATCACCATTGCGTTTGAATTTATCGCATTCAGATAATAGACCAGACTTTTTTCAAGTGTAAACATGTGGATCAGGAACTTGTTTTCCATCGAGGTGTTTACTTTCTGCTCTATTTCATCAGAAACCATATTTATTACTTTAAGGTGCTGGAGAAAATGGGCAATTGACCTGTAGAAGATCTTCAGCATCACCTCGATCATTGAGTCTACCCTGTAATTCTGTTTTCCGTCAAACAGCGGGAGATCCTCAGAGATGAGGATAATCATCTTGTCTTTGAAGACAAAGAGTCCGAAAGAGGAGACTTTGAAGAGGAACTGTTCAACAGAAGAATAGTTACGGGGTCTCTTGAAGATAACGCAGAAATGATCGCTTTCGAACTCAAGCCTTGACAATTCATCCTGATCGAGAGCGGAGTTCAGTGTGTGTTCGTCAAGAGAGAACCTTGTTGTGAGGAAATTTATTTCTTCTTTTTCCGGGCTTACAAAAACCAGTATCCTGCTCTCTTCATTTTCTGAAGGGACTATTGTCCCATCATGTAAATCGTACCTTTTCAGCAAGGTGTCCCTCCGGAAATGAAATGCGCAAACTTCTGATGCTGAAATATTCTACAGTTCAGGGACACAGAAGTCATCAAAGTTTTTGAAGCGCAGACAGAATTTTCAACTAAAAAATCGAGGACGCTTTTCAGGCAGTCCCCGAAATCATTAACCGAATTGAAAAAGCACTACTTTTTCTTAGAAGCAGCTCTCTTTTTCGCAGGCTGAGCCTTTTTCTGCTCCGGTTCCACTTCTTTCTGAGCAGGAGCTTTTTTAGGTTCCACTTTCGGCTCTACTTTCTGTTCCACCTTCTGTTCTACTTTCGGTTCAGCTTTTGGCTCCGCTTTTTTCTGTGCTTTCTGCTGGGCATCTATTTCGGCCATTACTTCTTTTTCAGCTTGTATCCAGTCCTGCATGTGATATCCATGGCGCGCACCACGAGCGAGAAAAAGCTCATAAGCCCTTTTCTCAATTTTACTGCGAATGTCCACTTCTGCCTCCTTTAATGGGGTTATTTCTATCTTTTTCTGTGAATAGCAGATCAATTTAACAGAGTTTAAGTATAAATTAAAAAATAGCCTAATTCAATGAAGAATAGCAAAATTTGCAGGATTTCAGTCCCTCTCAGGAATTTAACAAATCAACTAATCTCCCATCTGAAACTTATTGTGGCATCTATACTTTCAGATTCTGATGCTATCGCAATCAACCGGTCCACTCCCAGAGCAGTACCTGAGCACAGAGGGAGTCCGGCTTTAAGAGACTCGATGAAACTGTTATCCTCAGGGATTACTGGTTTTCCCATTGCTTTCCTCTTCAGGTTCTGCTCTCGAAGACGCCTGAGGTTTTCCTCAGGGTCAGTCAGTTCCTCAAAGCCGTTTGCAATCTCCATACCATTTATATAAAGTTCAAAGCGTCTGGCGACAGAGGAATCATCTTTATCTAAAAGTGCAAGAACTGCCTGATCTGCCGGGAAATTGTAGACAAAACACAGAGTATCCTTAGGAAGCAGCGGTTCAATGATTTCTGACATGGTAAACTGCAAGGCATCGGTGAGGGTATCAAATACCGGATGAGTTTTACCTTTTGACTTGCAGAACAGAGAGATCTCAGCACAATTTGTCTTAAGAGGATCAATTCCAGTGTGTTCGATAAACAGATCACGGTAAGTCTTCTTCTGGTTCCTGTAATTCCCCAGAACACAAGTGCACAGTTCCGCCGTTTCCTCTATCATTTTGTACATGTCATAATCTCTTCTGTACCATTCAAGAAGAGTGAATTCCGGGTTGTGAATCCGTCCCACTTCACCATTTCTGAACACTTTGCAGATTTGGAAAATGTCAGGGAAACCTTCAGCCAGCAACCGTTTCATGTGGAATTCAGGTGAGGTCTGTAAAAACACATCCTCCTTTAGAGGAGAACCGGGAAAAGGTTCAAAACGGGTTTTAAAGACATCGATGTGACAGTCCGTAGATGCTGCATGAGAGAGAATCGGGGTTTCTACCTCAAGCGCACCTCGGGTCTGGAAAAAATCCCTTATCTTGCGGATGATTCCTGCACGGAATCTGGCAGACTGGATTGTAAAAGATTTGTTACTTTTTTCATTTGGGAACGGTACCATCAGGTTGCTCTCTGCAAGTACTCACCTGTGCGGGTATCGATCCGTATTTTCATCCCGGTCTCTATAAAAAGTGGAACATCGACCACTGCCCCGGTTTCCAGTGTTGCTTTCTTGGATACGTTTGTAGCAGTATCCCCCCTTACAGCAGGTTCGGTATAAGTAATGACAAAATCCATAAAAGTAGGCGGGGTGACTGAAATCACTCTGTCTCCCCAGAATGAAACCTCACATTCGGTGTTTTCCAGAAGCCACCTGCTCTCATCTACAATCTGATCTTTGGGGATTTCGATCTGCTCATAGTTTTCAGAATTCATGAAAGTGTAATTTGTTCCATCGTTGTAGAGGTACTGCATCTTTGTTGTAATTACCTCTGCTTCCTCCACTGTTTCACCGGATTTAAATGTTCTATCAAGTACCCTTCCAGTGATCAGGTTTTTTATTTTAACCCGATTGAACGCCTGACCCTTCCCGGGTTTTACGAATTCGTTTTCCACAATCATCCATGGCTGCCCATCGATTATGATTTTCAACTTTTTGCGAAACTGACTTGTATCCACCATACCCATAGAAAACCTCCCTTAAGGATTACGGCGTGATGCCTGAATAGTATTTTGCGACGTAGATAAAATAAAGCAGAGGCATTGTTTTGAAAAAGAAAAATTAGAGGCAGATATAATTCCGGGAAGAGGGAATGGTGACATAAGAGTTAAGCCATCAAATTACCTAAAAGGATGAAAAACATTCGATGCCGATTCCGACCCCGATTTGAAGAACAAAATACCGGTATCCCTGATCAGGAATCGATAATAAAGAATCCCCTGATTTATCTTTCAGAAAATGAGATCAATTCCCAACCCCCCTCATGGGGAATTCATTACCGATACCGACAAACTATTGAACTATGTTGGCCTGAAAAAGGATGATGCCCCGTACAAAATAGGGTATGATGGATCTTTCCCTCTGAAAGTCAGCTTCAGCTATGCCGACCGTATCGTAAAGCAAAACTGGTATGACCCTTTGCTGCTTCAGATCCTCCCGCGCGAAGAGGAATCGGAAGGGGAGGAGGGTTTTTCTGAAGATCCACTCAAGGAGAGCAGCGCATTTATAGCACCCGGGGTGCTTCAAAAGTACTCATCGAGAATTCTTGTTCTGGTAAGTCCTGTGTGCTCTGTTCACTGCAGATTCTGCTTCAGGAGAAACTGTCAAATCAAGCAGTTACCGCAGGATGCCACCTGGAGGTATATACGCAAAAAAAAAGATATAGATGAGGTTATCTTAAGCGGGGGAGATCCTCTTTGTCTCAGCAAAAAAACGCTATTTAAAATACTGGGAGAGCTGGTATCAATGGAGCACCTCCGGTTACTGAGAATTCACACAAGAGTTCCAGTTTCTCTTCCATCACGGATTGATAACCAGATGCTCGACATGCTCTCTGTGATTAACGAGAAGAAAACACTCACTTTGGTCATACACAGTAATCATCCACAGGAGCTTCAGAATGATTGTTCGGAAGTACTGAAAAAGATTCGCAACAGAGGAATTCTGGTTCTGAATCAATCTGTACTGCTTAAGGGAATAAATGATTCTGTCAGCACTCTTCGTGAACTCTCTCTCAGATTGATCGAGCATGGAATAGTGCCCTATTACCTGCACCAGTTAGACAGGGTCAAAGGTGGCAGTCATTTTGAGGTTTCAATTGAGAAAGGGAAGTCACTTGTGAGGGAACTGTTGCGATGTACCTGCGGATACGGCTTGCCAAAATATGTTCAGGAGATTCCCGGGGAAAGCTCAAAAATCCCTCTCTGACCAGGCGATCAAGAGGAAGAATCGCTTTTAAATCTCACAGAAACATCTTAAATATCATACTGTTGAGGTGTGAATATTGATAAAAGCTCTCCCGTAGTCTTTTTGTGGAGCTGCGTGGAGTCAGTAATGAATGGATCGCTGCAGAGGGATGGTTCAGCGGTTTGGGAAAGCACCTGAAAATTTGATCTCAAATTTGCATGAAAACTTTTAAAGTGATGGTAATCGATGATGATCCGGTTATTCGGGAAGTACTTGAGTTCAATCTTGAAGCAAGGGGATACGATGTAATATCATATTCCAACGGGAAAGAGGCACTTGATGCTTTGCCTGTTGAGCAGCCGGATCTTGTTCTTCTCGACGTTATAATGCCGGAGATGGACGGGTGGGAAGTATTGAAGCTGATGAGAGATCATTTTGAACATTTGGAAATGAAGATCTTAATGCTTACAGCGAAGAGTACCCAGAAGGACAAATTAATTGGCAGATCGATTCTCAAAGCTGACGAATATATCACTAAACCATTTGATTTCGATGAATTGCTGAGAACCATAAAGAGGTTACTAGGAGAAAATTAAATGCCTGTGGCATTCCGGAAAATCAGAATTGAGTTATCTGGAATCCCGCTGAACCCCGGAATCGCAATCGGAAGAGCCTACCGTTTCAAGCAAATAGATTTAGAAAGCCTGCGCAATAACACCTTCCCGGTTGAGGATATAAACCTCGAACTGAAAAGACTCCAGAGGTCAATTGACAAAAGCAAAGAACAACTTTTCTCTCTTCAGAAAGCAGGAAAAGACACCGGAAAAAAGGAAATTGAGGATATCTTCGCCGCTCACATTCAATTATTACAGGATGAGACATTTTTACAAAGTATAAGAGATGCTGTTAAAATAGAGCGTCTTAATGTTGAGCACATTCTTTCAGTAAAAATCGCGGATATAGAGAAAAGTTTCAGTAATATTGAAAATGAAACTGTAAGGACGCGTCTTATAGATATTCAGGATGTATATCAAAGGCTGCTCAGGAATCTGCTCGAGATAGAGCATGTCAGAGTTACCCCTCTTTTACGTGCGAAACTCAATCCCATTCTCATAGCCGAGCGTCTTCTTCCCTCAGATATCGCATTACTGGAATTCCGCCATATTTCCGGTTTGATAATAGAGGAATCAAGCGCGGTTTCACATGTGGCGATTATAGCCCGGTCTTTTAATATTCCGGCAGTTATCAATATTCCCGGTATTACAGAATTAGTCCGTTCAGATGTCACGGTAATAATTGACGGGTACAGCGGTAAAGTGATAATCAACCCTACACTTACAGAAATCGCATCTTACAAATTAAAGAGAAACGGAATTGCCAGAAAGGAAGCTC
>ERZ795047.1835-NODE-1835-length-21437-cov-6.383921_pt1 | contig 21437 bp, 19 predicted proteins | sample MGYA00375131_ERZ795047 | MGnify/ENA primary metagenome ERZ795047 (study PRJEB30176, sample SAMN05720228) | activated sludge metagenome | isolation source: Anaerobic digester | place: Japan | collected 2015-05-20 ...
GGTCAATTGATACTTTCCGCCAAAGGGCATGAGCACGGTGCCCGCGCCGATCGTCGAGTCAAACCTCTCGGACAAACCTTTCTTTGAGCAGACGTTCAATTCGCCGGCCAGCTTTCTGTATTCATTTTCAAAATCCCTGTCAACGGGCTTTGAAAACTCCTTATAGTCCTCGACAATGACATTTACGTGCTTTTCGGCGCCGTTGGAATTCAGAAATTCCCTGTCGATGTCGACTATGTTTTTGCCGTTCCACTTCATGACAAGCCGCGCTTCGTCCTTGACGCGCGCAACAATGGTCGCCTCGAGGTTTTCGCTCTCGGCAATTTCTATAAATCTCCCGGCGTTTTCACTCGACACGGCTACCGCCATTCTCTCCTGCGACTCGCTTATCGCAAGCTCGGTGCCGTCAAGCCCTTCGTACTTTTTGGGCACGGCGTTTAAATCAATCTCCAATCCGTCGGCGATTTCGCCTATCGCCACCGATACGCCGCCCGCGCCGAAGTCGTTGCACCTCTTTATAAGACGCGATGCTTCCTTGTTTCTGAACAGCCTCTGAAGCTTCCTCTCCTCGGGCGCATTGCCTTTCTGCACTTCGGCGCCGCAAGTTTCGAGGGATTCGAGCGTGTGCGACTTGGAGGAGCCTGTCGCTCCGCCGCAACCGTCCCGTCCCGTCCTGCCGCCAAGTAAAATTATGACGTCTCCCGATTCGGGCTTTTCCCTTATCACGTTTTCCGCGGGCGCCGCGCCGATCACCGAGCCGATTTCCATGCGCTTTGCGACATACCCGTCATGGTAAATTTCGTCTACCAGCCCCGTGGCAATTCCTATCTGATTGCCGTATGAGCTGTATCCTGCCGCCGCTGTCGAGCAGATTTTTCTCTGCGGGAGTTTTCCCGCGGGAGTTTCTTCCACAGGCAACAAGGGATTTCCCGCGCCCGTAACTCTCATCGCAGCATAGACATACGCCCTGCCGCTAAGCGGGTCTCTTATCGCTCCGCCAATACACGTAGCCGCGCCGCCGAAAGGCTCGATTTCGGTGGGGTGGTTGTGGGTTTCGTTCTTGAAAAGGAGCAGCCAGTCTTCCTCTTTGCCGTCGACGTTTACCTTTATCTTTACCGTGCAGGCGTTGATCTCCTCGGACTCGTCGAGCTTGTCGAGTTTTCCCTGTTTCTTAAGCACTTTTGCCATTATCGTGGCGACGTCCATCAGGTTGACGGGCTTTGTCCTGTTGAGGTACTCCCTCGACCTTATATAGTCCTTGTAGGTCTCCTCGATGAGCTTGTTTTCAAACGTCACGCCGTCTATTGTCGTAAGGAAGGTCGTGTGTCTGCAGTGGTCGGACCAGTATGTATCTATCACCCTTATTTCGGTGATAGTGGGGTCCCTGTTTTCCTTAATGAAATAGGTTTGACAAAACTTAATGTCGTCAAGGTCCATGGCAAGGGCGAATTTCTTTATAAACTCGGCAAGCCCGTTTTCGTCAAGGCTCGTAAATCCCGTAAGCTTTTCAACTTCTGTCGGAATGTCGTATTTCGTCTTGAGGGTCAAAAACTCCTCGAGAGACGCTTCGCGCATTTCGACGGGGTTGATAAGGTATTTTTTTATCTCTTCGATTTCTTTCTCATTCAGCTCGCCGTAAAGGGCGTAAATCTTGGCGGTTCTTACCAACGGACGGTCTTTTTGCGAAACTATCTGAATGCACTGCGCGCAGGAATCGGCTCTCTGGTCAAACTGCCCCGGGAGATACTCGGCGGCGATAATTACGCACTCACCGAGGTCGGGTTTGTCATAGACGTTGTCGAGCTGCGGCTCGGAAAACACCGTCTTTTTGCAGTACTCAAAAAGCTCGGCGTCGATGTTCTCTACGTCATACCTCTTGATAATGCGCAGTGTATCGAGCGATTTTATCCCAAGGAAATTGACAATATCGTTTTTTACCGATACGCTTTCGTGGTCAAGTCCTTCTTTTTTCTCAACGTATATCCTGTAAACCATCATTACCTCTTTGCCATAAGCGCACGCCTGCCGATGTCTTTACGGCAATAGGCGTTTTCAAAGTTGATTTTTTCTGCTTCCCTGTACGCACTTTCCACGGCTTTTTCAAGAGAGTCGGCGACCGTTGTTACGCCCAGCACCCTGCCGCCCGAAGTGACGAGTCTCCCGTTTTCAAGCTTTGCTCCCGCGACGAAAACTTCGGCGTTAACACTATCGGGAATTGTTATCTCAAACCCTTTTTCATAATGAGCGGGATAGCCTTTTGACGCCATTATGACACAGCACGCGCTCTTGTCGGAAAACTTAACTTCGACCTTGTCGAGCGTTTCGTTTGTGACCGCCTGCATTATCTCAAAAAGGTCGCTTTCAAGCAACGGCAGAACGACCTGTGTTTCGGGGTCGCCGAATCTGCAATTGTATTCGATTACTTTCGGCCCGTTTTCCGTTATCATAAGCCCGAAAAAGAGACACCCCGAAAATTTTCTCCCCTCTTTTTCCATAGCGCGTATGGTCGGGACGAAGATTTTTTCCATACACTCTGCCGCCACCTCTTCGGTGTAATAGGGATTGGGCGCGACGGTCCCCATGCCGCCCGTATTGAGTCCCGTATCGCCGTCCAGAGCTCTCTTGTGGTCCATCGCCGACACCATGGGTACAACGGTCTTGCCGTCGGTAAAGGCGAGCACCGAAACCTCGGGACCTGTCAGAAATTCCTCAATGACGACCTTATTCCCGCTGTCGCCGAAGACTTTGTTCTTCATCATGTCGATTACGGCGTCTTTGGCTTCCTCGCGTGTGTTGGCGATTATTACGCCCTTTCCGAGTGCCAGCCCGTCGGCTTTAACGACAATTGGCACAGGAAGGGTTTCTATATATTCAAGCGCCTTGTCGGCGTTGTCAAATGTCTCATACTTTGCGGTGGGGATATTGTATTTTTTCATAAGCTCTTTAGAAAAAGCCTTACTCCCCTCAATAGCCGCCGCCGATTTTGCCGGCCCAAAGCAGGGTATGCCCTTTTCATTGAGAGCGTCCACCATTCCGAGCACAAGCGGATCGTCGGGCGTCACCACGGCGTACTCGATGCCGTTCCTTACGGCGAAGTCAACAACCTCGTCTATGTTTTTCGCGTCAATCGGCACGCATTTTGCGTCAGCGGCAATGCCGCCGTTTCCGGGTAAGGCAAAAATCCCGGTGATCTTCTTACTTTCTTTAAGCTTTTTGATTATGGCGTGTTCTCTTCCTCCGCCGCCTATTACCATTATCTTCATTTCACGCCTCATCAGTGGTGGAAAAGTCTCATTCCTGTGAACGCCAGCACCATGCCGTACTTGTCGCAGGCCTCGATTACCGCGTCGTCTCTGACCGATCCGCCGGGTTCGGCAACATAGCTTACGCCGCTCTTTTTGCCTCGCTCGATGTTATCGCTGAACGGGAAAAACGCGTCGCTCGCCAGCGTCACACCGGTAATGTTTGACAGGAATTCCTTCTTCTCCTCTCTTGTAAACGGCTCGGGACGGACGCTGAAATTGTCGCGCCAAACACTTTCGCCGATTACGTCCTCGTCGTCGTCGGATAGGTAAATGTCGATTACGTTGTTCTTTTCGGGTCTGGAAACTCCGTCGGCAAACTTAAGGTCAAGCACCTTGTCGGACTGCCGTAAGTGCCAAAGGTCGGCTTTGGAAGCCGCGAGGCGCACGCAGTGAATTCTCGACTGCTGACCTGCGCCCACGCCGATAGCCTGCCCGTCGTACGCAAAGCACACCGAGTTGGACTGGGTGTACTTAAGCGTTATCATGGCGATTATCATGTCCTTAACCGCGCTTTCGGGAAGGTCTTTGTTTTTGGAAACTATATTTGTAAAAAGGGTTTTATCGATTTTGAAATTATTGCGGTTCTGTTCAAAAGTAATTCCGAATACCTGCTTTCTTTCAAGAAATTCGGGCTCATAGTCGGGGTCAATCTTAATGACGTTGTACGCGCCCTTTCTCTTTTCTTTGAGGATACCGAGCGCTTTCGGTGTGTATCCCGGGGCAATCACTCCGTCGGAAACTTCCCTGGAAATTATCCTCGCCGTCACTTCGTCACACACGTCGCTGAGCGCAATAAAGTCGCCGAAGGAGCTCATGCGGTCGGTTCCCCTCGCGCGGGCGTATGCGCATGCCAACGGGGAGTCGTCCAGCCCCTCGATGTCGTCTACAAAGCATGCTTTCTTTAACCGTTCGTCAAGGGGTTTTCCCGTAGCCGCGGCAGTTGGGCTGACGTGCTTGAAGCTGGTCGCGCAAACTTCGTTAAGAGCTTCCTTTACTTCTCTTACCAGCTGCCAGCTGTTGAACGCGTCCAGAAAGTTAATGTACCCCGGCCTGCCGTTGAGAATCTCAATGGGCAGCTCGCCGGTTTCCATATAGATCCTTGCCGGTTTCTGATTGGGGTTGCACCCGTATTTCAGTTCGAATTCCCTCATAATTTTCCTCACTTATTCTTGTTGTAAAGCCTGCTTTCGCTCCGCCCTGTCTCAAGGTCGGTGTATCTTACGTAAAGGGATACTTTGTTGTCGGCATTCAGCGCGTTCCATATCCCGTCGGCAAATTCTCTTATGCTGTCGGGCACGGAAACCGCCACAGGCTCCCCCTCAAAGGACGGAATGGGATTTCCGTCATGCTTGTAGGTGTGGATAAAGTGCCCTGTGCCGTTTTGCGGCTCGTAATTATAGAAAAGCCTGTCGCAACGCTTTGTCGCGATGTCGCCCATTTTGAGAATACTCAATTTATAGTCAAACGTCTTGTCGCCGTTAAAGTTGAGTATGCCGCTAATCCTGGGCGTATAGTTGGGCGCGTCGGGCTCAAACTCACGCGTTGTAAGAGCTTGTTCGAAAGTTCCGTCATTTTCGAGATAGGAGTAAATCGTGTCGGTCTGATCGCCGTTTGTCACAATGACGTGCTTTCCGAGCAACCTTACGGGGGAATAAATAATAAGACGCGGGTCGGAAACCTTGCTCGCGTCAAAAGGATAAATCGTCACCTCACTGCTGTTCTCCACGAAAACGCGGTTGCGGCTGTTGTCGCTCCTGCCCATAATAAAATAGGCAAAAACGGCTTTTTTGCCGTCTGCGCTCTTGCCGATTACTATACCGCGTCCGGGATAGGAATTCTCTTTGAGTAAACTTGCTATGTCAGCTTTCATTTTACACGTTCTCCTTAAGTATCTTTTTTGCGACAAGCTCCACGGCCTTGGGTAAAATGACCCACTCCGCTTTTTTCATAACTCTTTTCTGCAACGCGGAAGGCGTGTCCTTGGGAAGTACAGGCACGGCCTTTTGCATTATTATCTTTCCGCCGTCGGGTATCTCGTTTACAAAGTGCACGGTTGCGCCCGTCAGCTTTACGCCGTAGTTTATCGCCGCCTCGTGCACCTTCAAGCCGTAATACCCTTTTCCGCAAAAAGACGGGATAAGTGACGGGTGGACGTTTATTATCCTGTCGGCAAATCTCTTTGTAAAGTTTTCCGACAGTATCTGCATAAAACCCGCAAGGACTATAAGCTCCACGCCGTATTCCTCGAGTATCTCGATCGCTTTTTCTTCAAAGTTTGGGCTTCCGTTTATGTCGTTTTGGATAACGTAATACGGTATATTGCTGTTTTTGGCGCGCTCGAGAGCAAAGACGCCGGCCTTGTTGGAAATGACCACGGCTATCTTCGCGCTGTTTATTATTCTGTTCTTTACGGCGTCAATGAGCGCCTGAAGATTGGTTCCGCCGCCCGACACAAATACCGCTACGTTTATTCTTTCTTCGACTTTCTTCATTCCCGACTATCCTTTTATAACGATGCCTTCATCGCCGTTTATTATTTCGCCGATTACGTAGGCGTCCTCTCCGTTTTCGCGAAGTATCAGTAAAGCGGCATCCGCATCTTCCTTATCGACGACTATCGCCATGCCCACGCCCATATTAAAGGTGTTAAACATATCCCTTTCGGAGATGTTGCCGACCTTTTGTATATAGTCGAATATCGGCAGAACTCTGACCGCGCTCTTTTCGATTTTTGCGCACAGCCCATCGGGTATGCTCCTCGGAATGTTCTCGTAAAATCCGCCGCCCGTGATATGGGATATGCCTTTTACCTTAACTTCTTCAAGCAGTTTAAGGACGGGCTTGACATATATCTTTGTTGGAGTAAGAAGCGTCTCGCCCAAGGAGCCGCCAAGTTCGGCTATCGGCGACTTCAGGTCGCATTTTTCCACGTCGAAGACCTTTCTTACCAAAGAAAAACCGTTGGAGTGAACTCCGCTTGAGGGGAGCGCGATAATCACGTCGCTTTCGCGCATGGTCTTGTTGTCGAGGATTTTTTCCTTGTCAACTATACCTACCGCAAAGCCCGCGAGGTCGTATTCGTCGACAGGGTAAAAACCGGGCATCTCGGCAGTTTCTCCGCCGATAAGCGCGCAGCCCGACATAACGCAGCCGTCCGCCACACCCTTGACTATCTCGGCTACCTTTTCGGGATAATTCTTGCCCACCGCGACATAGTCGAGGAAGAACAAGGGCTTTGCTCCGCAGCAGATTACGTCGTTTACGCACATGGCCACGCAGTCAATGCCTATTGTGTCGTGCTTGCCGAGGAGAAACGCAAGCTTCAGTTTCGTTCCCACTCCGTCGGTGCCGCTCACCAAGACAGGGTTCTTTATGCCCGTAAGGTCAAGCCCGAACAGTCCGCCGAAACCGCCTATATCGGATATGACGTTTTCGTTCATGGTTTTGGCTATGTGCTTTTTCATGAGGCGCACCGCTTCATAACCTGCGGTGATGTCGACGCCCGCTTCCCTGTAGCTGTCGCTGAAAGATTTCATTGGTTAGTTTCTCCTATTCTGAAGTCATACTTTTTCTTACGCTGAGTCGCGTATATCTCGGTGGGGTAAATGCCGTCAAAGCACGCCAGGCAGTAGTTTGCGCATCCTTCGGGGCAGGCTAAGCGACGGGCATTGTCAATGCTCAAAAACGCCAGCGAGTCAACTCCGATGATTTTCGCCATCTCCTCGATGGTGTGATTGCACGCAAGGAGCACCTCTCTCGAGGCGATGTCGGTGCCGTAATAACAGGGGTTGAGGAAAGTGGGAGAGGCAAGGCGCATATGAATTCCGGTTGCTCCCGCGTCGCGAAGTAATTTTACTATCTTCTTTCCTGTAGTTCCGCGCACTATTGAGTCGTCGATGAGGATAACCCTCTTGCCTTTAACGGTGCTGGAGACGGGGTTGAGCTTGATTTTGACAAGCGTCTCCCTGTCCGACTGCTTGGGCGCGATAAACGTGCGTCCTATGTACTTATTTTTTATAAGCCCCACTCCGTAAGGAATGCCCGACTGTCTGGAGTAGCCTATCGCCGCGTCAATACCCGAATCGGGCACGCCGATGACTACGTCGGCTTCCACCGGGTGTTCGGTCGCGAGAAACGCTCCCGCTCTCAATCTTGCTTCGTGCACCGAAACGCCGTCGATTATGGAATCGGGACGGGCAAAATAGATGTACTCAAATACACAAAGCGAGGGTGTGCGCTTGTTGCAGTGGTCGGTTATGCTCCTGATTCCTTCCTTCTCAAAGACGACGATTTCTCCCGGTTTAAGGTCGCGGATATATTTTGCTCCCGCGCTGTCGAGCGCGCAGCTCTCCGAGGCGATCACGTAAGTGCCGTCCTCGGTTTCACCGTAGCAAAGGGGTCTTATTCCGTTTTCGTCACGGGCGGCGACAAGCTTTGTCGCGGTCATTACCGCCAATGAATACGCGCCCTTTATGATGTGCATAGCGTTGTTTAGCGCGTCCTCAATGGAAGCTGTCTTTATCCTTTCAAGCGTGAGAATGTTGGCGATAATTTCGGCGTCGCTCGTGGAGTGGAAAATGTGTCCTTCCAGTTCCAGCTTTTCGCGGAGTTCGACATAATTTGTCAAGCTCCCGTTGTTGGCGAGTGCCATTCTGCCTTTAATGTGATTTACGACAATGGGCTGGGCGTTGGTCCTTCCCTTTTCGTCGGCGGTGCCATATCTGACGTGGCCTATCGCGATGTTGCCCTGTCCCAGACTTTCCAGCACTTCGGGCGTGAAGACGTCGTTGACTATACCCGCGTCCTTGTAGGAAGCGAAGAGGCCGTTGTCATTTACGACAATGCCGCAACTCTCCTGTCCCCTGTGCTGAAGGGCAAACAGTCCGTAATAAACCGAACGGGCTATATCGTAGGTGCTTTTGGAAAATATTCCGAAAACCCCGCATTCTTCCCTTATTTCGCTCATGTATCCTCCCCTTAATACTCTCAGCTGAAAAACAGCTCGGACAGCGTCATGGGCTGAATGTATTCGCCGTCCTTGTATACTCTCATATTGCCCGAGGCGATTTCGTCGATGAGTATAACTTCGTCGCCGTTGTAGCCGAACTCGAACTTGATGTCATAAAGGTCAAGTCCCTTCTCTTTCAGGTTTTCGGCGACGATGGCGGTAATTTTCCGGGTCATCTCCTTTACGCGGTCGTACTGCTCGGGAGTCATGACGTTGAGCACGGCCAGTCCGTCTTTAGTTACAAGGGGGTCGCCCTTTGCGTCATCCTTAAAGGTCATTTCGACATAGTAAGGAAGAGGCGCGCCCTCTTCGACATACATGCCATACCTACGATAGAAGCTGCCCACAGCTCTTAAGCGGCAAATAACTTCAAGCCCTTTGCCGAAAGGTTTCGCAGGGAGTACTTCCATGGTATCGTTATCAAAATCGGCGCTGACATAGTGGGTCCTAACGCCTGCCTCGTTTAGTTTTTCAAAGAAAAATACCGACATTCTCAAGTTGATGTTGCCCACGCCTTCGATTGTAAGCCCGACGGTGTTTGCGCCCGGATCGAAAACGCCGTTTTCACCCGTTACGTCGTCTTTGAACTTGAGAAGATAGTTGCCGCTGTCAAGCGCGTAAACGTTTTTGGTTTTTCCTGTGTAAATCAGCTTCATAAATTTCTCCTTATTGGTTAAAAAAGTAAATATCAGTTATATTTCTTGCTTATTTCTGCGTCTTTTTCCAGCACTTTATTTGTAGCCGCGGCGCGGTACGCAATGAGCTTGTCACGTAAAACCTCGTCGCTTATCGCCAGCATCTCTATTGCAAGCAGGGCGGCGTTCTGCGCGCCGTCAATAGCAACTGTGGCCACGGGAATGCCGGCGGGCATCTGGACTGTGGACAAAAGAGCGTCCAACCCGTCGAGCGTCGTGCTTTTTACGGGAATGCCGATTACGGGAAGCACGGTGGCGGCAGCTATGGCACCTGCGAGGTGGGCGGCTTTTCCCGCGGCGGCAATTATCGCGCCGAAACCGTTGTTTATAGCGTTTTCGGTAAAACTCTTTACTTCTTCGGGCGTTCTGTGCGCCGAAAGGACGCGCACCTCAACGGGTACGGCAAACTCTTTGAGTGTGGAAACGGCTTTTTCGACTATCGGCAAATCGCTGTCGCTGCCCATTATTACGGCTACTTTCTTCATAAACAAAGCTCCTTGATACGTTTTTTTCAAATAAAAAAGGGCAGCATCATGCTATGATAACATAGTGATTACTGCCCAGACGGTCGACATCATACAGCTTTCCGCTCCCATGTGGTACTCCACTATCCGTCAGTTGCAGAAAGCCTATCAGGATACTTTTATCGTACAACACTTCAACCTTATACGTCAACTGAAATCAGCCTCTCTTCGCGCACTTTTGAAAAACAAAATTTCGGGTACAACAACTTTAGTTGTTGCCGCTGTAGTTCTTGGCTTTTGTCTCGCAATAAATGCAGCGGTAGACCCTGTTTTCGGGGTCGGTAAGTTTGAAGATGTGGGTAAGTTCCTGCTCGGTGGCCGTTATGCACCTCGGGTTCTGGCACTTTAAGACGTTTTTGACGACGGAAGGAAGCTCAAGGTGTGTACGTTTTATAAGCTTGCCGTCGCGGATGATGTTTACGGTAATGCCGGGGTCGACTATGGCTAGGACATTAAAGTCGATGTCTATTATCTGGTCAATCTTAAGCACGTCCTTTTTGCCCATTTTTACGCTGTCGGCATTCTTTATTATCGCGACCGAGCACTCAAGTTCGCCCAGATTCAGGATATTGTAAAGCTCCATAGCGTTGCCCGCCTTGATGTGGTCTAATACTATTCCGTCCTTAATCGGATTAATTACCATACTATTTCACCTCCAGAAGCTTCATAATGAGCGCCATGCGGATATATTTGCCGTTTTCGGCCTGCTTAAAATAGCAGGCACGCGGGTCTTTGTCGACCTCGACCGAGATTTCGTTGACCCTCGGAAGGGGGTGCATTACGCAAAGGTCCTTTTTTGCCGTATCGAGTTTCGGCAATGTCAATACATAGCTGTCTTTCAGTCGGACATAGTCGGTCTCGTTGAAAAACCTCTCCCTCTGCACGCGCGTCATATAAAGGATATCAAGTTCGGGCATGACCGACATAAGGTCGGCCGTCTCGACGTATCCCGCCTCGCATTTATCGAGAACTTCGTGCTTGATGTAGTCGGGGACCTTGAGTTCGGACGGGGAAATCAGCACAAACTTGACGTTTTTGTACCTTGCGAGAGCAAGGATGAGGGAATGGACGGTGCGACCGAATTTCAGGTCGCCGCAAAGTCCGACCGTCAGGTTGTCAAACCCGCCCTTTTCTCTGTATATCGTAAACAGGTCGGTCAAGGTCTGAGTGGGGTGGTTGTGCCCGCCGTCGCCCGCGTTGATTATCGGCACGGTCGAATTCATCGCTCCGACAAGCGGCGCGCCCTCTTTTGGATGGCGCATGGCGATAATGTCGGCATAATAGCTTACCACCTTGACGGTATCGGCTACGCTCTCGCCTTTGGTTGCCGAGCTGGAATTGCTTTCCGAAAAGCCCAACACGTGCCCTCCCAGTTCGTACATCGCCGCCTCAAAACTTAATCTTGTCCTCGTCGACGGCTCAAAAAACAATGTCGCAAGCTTCTTTCCCCTGCACTTTTCGCTGTATGCGGCGGGGTTTTTCATTATGTCGTCGGCGGTGTAGATAAGCTGTTCGATTTCCCTGACGTCAAGGTCTGTTATGCTGATAAGATTTCTCATTGATTCTCCTCCATCCAGCTTGTATCGGAAGGATTGTCGCGGAATTTCTTGAGCCGCGCAATGTCTTTTTCCTTAATATACCCCGTCGCCGCCGCCACCTCGAGCACGGTGTCAAAGTCGGTTAAACTGATGTTTTTGACTTTGTTTGCCGCGAGATTGTCAAGCCCTTTTTTCATCCCGTATGTAAATATGCTGACCACTCCCAGCACCTCTGCTCCCGCCGCTCGTAAGACGTTTACGACCTCGATGACGCTGCCTGCTGTGGAGATAAGGTCCTCGACGACGACCACCTTTTGTCCTTTTTCGAGCCTTCCTTCAATCTGATTTTTTCTGCCGTGGTCTTTATTTCCCGAGCGCACATATCCCATAGGTAATCCGAGTATATGTCCCGTTATCGCGGCGTGGGCTATGCCTGCCGTGCTGGTGCCCATAAGCACTTCGCAAGTCGTGTATTGGGTTTTTACAAGTTCTGCCAGGCCTTCCTCAACGGAGGTGCGCACCTTGGGCGCGGTGAGAGTAAGGCGGTTGTCGCAATAAATCGGACTGAGTATTCCGCTCGCCCAGGTAAAGGGTTTGTCGGGGCTTAAAAACACAGCTTTAATATCAAGTAAATTTTTTGCGATTTCTCTTTTCATTTTTTTCTCCCTTTTATCCAAGAAATTCTTTTATACATCTAAGGTACGCCGCAACAGGGTCGGCGGCTTTTGTTATGGGTCTTCCTACCACTATATAGTCGGAATTGGCTCTCGCGAACTCGGGGTCGGCAACTCTTACTTGGTCGCCCTTGTCCCCGTCGGCAAACCTGATTCCCGGTGTTACGGTAAGAAACTCCCTTCCGCACACGTATTTTACTTTTTCGGCCTCCAGGGGCGAGCAGACCACTCCGTCAAGTCCCGCTTCTTTGGAGTTTAACGCATAGCGCATTACCGTTTCCTCTATCTCGGGGCTTACAAGTAGCTCCTCGCGCAAAACTTCGGTGCTTATCGATGTCAGCAGAGTCACCGCGATAATCAGCGGACGGGTGCCGTCCTTTCTCGTAAGTCCTTCGACGGCGTGTTTCATCATTTCCTTGCCGCCCGTAGCGTGGACGTTACAGATGTCGACATCGAGGGAAGAGAGCACGCTCATCGCTTTTTTGACGGTATTGGGGATATCGTGGAGTTTGAGGTCAAGGAAGATCTTGTGTCCTCTTGCTTTCAGTTCTCTCACCATATCCGAGCCCGTGGCGTAATAAAGTTCCATACCGATTTTCAAAAACGGACGGTGTTTGCCGAATTTTTCAAGAAAATTGAACAGTTCTTTCCTGCTGTTGAAATCGCACGCGATAATTACGTCTTTCATTAATGCGCTCCTCCGATAATTTCCGATAATGTATTAATGTCGTATTCTGCCATGACTGCAGGCAATTCTTCAATAATCTCTTTCATTGCAAAAGGATTAACAAGGTTTGCGCTGCCTACCTGCACGCAGGACGCCCCCGCCAGCATCATTTCAATTACGTCCCTCGCCGATGAAACTCCGCCGATGCCGACAACGGGAATTTTCACCGCGTCATACACCTGATACACCGCCCTGACGGCGACCGGGAAAACAGCTTTTCCCGAAAATCCGCCCATCTTGTTGGCGATAACGGGCTTGCGGCACCTGAGGTCAATTCTCATGCCGAGCAACGTATTGATAAGGCTTATTCCGTCTGCGCCTTCGGCTTCGCACACCTTGGCAATCTCCGCGATATCGGTGACATTGGGGGTAAGTTTTACCATTAAAGGCTTTTTTGCGACCTTTTTGACCGCGCTTACTACCTTTCCGACCTCAACGGGGCTGGTACCGAAGTTTATTCCGCCCGCGTGGAGATTGGGACAGCTGACGTTAAGCTCTATTATTCCTATATCCTCGCACTCGCCGGCTTTTTCCACGGAATAGACAAATTCGTCCACCGAAAAGCCGCCGATATTGGCGATAATGAGGTTTTCAAAGCACTTTTTAAGGCGCGGTATCTCTTCGGAAATCACCTTGTCTATCCCCGGGTTTTGAAGCCCGACAGAATTTATAAGCCCGCCGTAGCACTCGGCGATTCTCGGCGTGGGGTTTCCGAAGCGGGAATTTTTGGTCGTTCCTTTTATGGAAATTCCGCCCAGCACGTTTATGTCGTAATATTCGGCAAACTCGTACCCGTAGCCGAAAGTGCCGCTTGCGGCGATAATAGGATTTTTAAGGGTAATACCGCACAGCTTTACTCTTGTGTCTGCCATAAAAGCTCCTCTTTGTAAAACACAGGCCCTTCCTTGCATACTCGCTTTGCGCCGCCTTTTGTCATTATGCTGCATCCCATGCACGCGCCGAATCCGCAGCCCATTCTCTCTTCGAGGCTGAGTTGCCCGTCTGTTTCGGTATTATTATATACCGCCTTAAGCATCGGAAGCGGTCCGCATGCGTAAAAATAGTCGTATCCGCTCTCGATAAGCTCGGTGACAAAGCCTTTATGCCCGGCGGTTCCGTCCAAAGTCGCGAGCACGACAGGGATATTCCGGCTCTCAAATTCCTTGACGAGTATCGCTTCTTGCGAAGTATTAAAACCGAGTAAAACTTTGGGCTTTTTGCCGTCGGCAGCAAGTTTCTTCGCAAGCGCGAAAAGAGGCGGCGCGCCCACACCCCCGCCAATAATCAGGGGGGTTTCGCATTTTACCGAGGTGTCAAAGCCGTTTCCAAGCCCTATAAGGCAGTCAAGGTATGCGCCCGAGGGCGTTTTTGCCAGCATCGCGGTGCCTTCGCCCATTATTTTGTAAATTATCGTTATTGTCCTGTCGTCAAAGTCGCATATCGAAATTGGGCGCCTTAAATAAAAACCGTCCACGGTGATATTGATAAACTGCCCCGCTTTTATCGAAACTTTTTCACATTCAAGCACCATGCGGAAAAATTTCGGTGCGATTTCGGTATTTTCTGTGACACGGCAATTTTGTTTTATCATTTCCTCACCTATGCGTCGATTGTGGCGACAGAGAGGGTGATTTCTTCGAGCACGTCAAGAAGAGCCCTTACCGTATCGAGGCTTGTGAACATCGTCACGCCGTTTTCCACCGCGCAGCGCCTTATGGCAAAGCCGTCGGAGTACCCTTGCATGTCGGCGTCGTACTCGCGGGTGTTTATTACATAGCTTATATGCCCTTCCCTTATGGAGTCGAGTATCTCGTTGCTCCCCTCGCTTATCTTCTTCTTAATGCGCGTCCTGATGCCGTTTCTGATGAGATATTCGGCAGTGCCTTTTGTCGCCTCGATGTTGAAGCCGAGCGCGTAAAACCTCTTGGCAAGCTCCAGCGCTTCCGCCTTATCGTTGTCCGATACCGTGAGGAACACCGTGCCGTAATTCAGCACCTTCATACCGCCCGCCTGGAGCGCCTTATATAACGCTCTTGTAAACTTTTTGTCGTATCCTATCGCCTCGCCCGTAGATTTCATTTCGGGGGAGAGGTAGGCGTCGATTCCGTAGAGCTTGGCAAAGGAGAATACGGGCACCTTGACGTACCACTTTTCCTTTTCGGGCGCGATTCCGTCGTAAAGTCCCTGGTCTTTGAGAGATTTTCCGAGGATAACAAGCGTCGCGATGTCCGCAAGGGAATAGCCTGTCGCCTTGGAGATAAACGGCACGGTGCGCGACGAGCGGGGATTTACCTCGATTACAAACACCTTTTCGTCCTTATCGACTATAAACTGGATGTTATAAATGCCGATTATGCCGAGCCCCAAGCCCAGGCGCTTTGTATAGTTTGCTATGGTCTTTTTGACCTGGTCGGAAACGCTGAAGGTCGGGTATACGCTTATGCTGTCGCCCGAGTGAATACCCGTCTTTTCGATAAGTTCCATAATGCCGGGGATAAATACGTCTTTCCCGTCACATATAGCGTCCACTTCAAGTTCTTTTCCTATTATGTACTTGTCGACAAGCACAGGGTGCTCTTCGTCAATGGAAACGGCGGTCTTGAGGTACTTAATCAGCGCCGAGGGCGTGTTTACTATCTGCATCGCCCTGCCGCCCAAAACATAGCTGGGTCTGACGATTACGGGATAGCCTTCCTCTTCGGCGGCTTGAAGTCCCTGCTCGACGGTGGTGACGCCCCTGCCTTTGGGCTGAGGAATGTCAAGTTCTTCCATTATCTTTTCAAAGGCGTCGCGGTTTTCTGCCTTTTCTATCGCCACAAAGTCCGTCCCTATGATTTTTACGCCCCGCTTCATAAGAGGTTCGGCAAGGTTTATCGCTGTCTGTCCGCCAAGTGTTGCTATGACGCCTTCGGGCTTTTCAAGCTCGATTACGTTGCAGACGTCTTCCACGGTAAGCGGCTCAAAGTAGAGTTTGTCGCTCGTTGTGTAGTCGGTGGAGACTGTCTCGGGGTTGTTGTTTATTATTATCGCCTCGTAGCCGTTTTGTCTTATGGTGTTTACGGCGTGGACTGTAGAGTAATCGAATTCCACTCCCTGCCCTATCCTTATGGGACCCGCACCGAGGACGATTATCTTCTTCCTGTTTGTGACCTTGGACTCGTTTTCTTCCTCGTATGTGGAGTAGTAGAACGGTATTGTGCTGAAAAATTCGCCCGCCACCGTATCAATCATCTTATATACGGGCATGATCTTCTGCTGTCTTCTGAGGTCGAAAACCTCGGTTTCCTTGACGTTCCACAGTTTTGCGATATACTTGTCGGAAAAGCCTATGCGCTTGGCGTCGTAGAGTATTTTGACGTCGTTGGGCTTTGCGGCAATTTTTCCTTCCATTTCCACAATTCGTTTGAACTTCTCGAGGAACAGCATATCGATTTTTGTGATGTCATAAATAACCTCGAGAGCGGTGTTGAGCCGCAGTAACCGGCAGATTGCATAATAGATGTCGGCGGGATAGCTCTTGATATAGTCAAGAAGTTCTTCCCTGGTCATGTCGTCAAACTTGGGCATATAAAAATGTACCGTGCCGTTTTCCAACGAGCGCGCCGCCTTAAGAAGGCACTCCTCGATCGTCCTTCCTATGCTCATGACTTCGCCTGTCGCCTTCATCTGCGTTGAAAGGTTATTGGGACAGGTGGGGAATTTGTCAAAGGGGAACCTCGCCATCTTGGCGACTATGTAGTCAAGGTTGGGCTCGGTGCTGGCGAGAGATGTTTCCAGCTTGATTTCGTCAAGCGTCAAACCGACCGCTATCTTTGCCGAAACTCGGGCGATTGGATAGCCGCTCGCTTTGGACGCAAGCGCCGAGGAGCGGGAAACTCTGGGATTAAGTTCGATTATGTAGTACTCGAGAGACTGCGGATCGAGCGCGAACTGCACGTTGCACCCGCCTTCTATCTTAAGTTCTCTTATCAGGCGCAACGCCGAGTCGCAGAGCATGTTGAATTCCTTGGTCGTGAGAGTCTGCACGGGCGCGACGACCAGCGAGTCGCCCGTATGCACGCCCACGGGGTCGACGTTTTCCATGCTGCAGATGATTATCGCGGTGTCGTTTGAGTCGCGCATGACTTCAAATTCGATTTCCTTGAAGCCCTTTATGCTCTTTTCCACGAGCGCCTGATGCACGGGGGAAACCGCAAGGGCGTTTTCCATAATCTCGACCAGTTCTGCCTCGTTGTTGGCAAACCCGCCGCCCGTTCCGCCCAGGGTAAACGCGGGGCGCACAACGACGGGGTATGTAATTCTGTTTGCCGCCTCGATCGCTTCCTCAATGGAATAGGTTATCATCGAAGGCACTGTGGGCTCGCCGAGTTTTATGCACATTTCTTTAAACATCTGTCTGTCCTCGGCCCTCTCTATACACTTGCTGTTGGTGCCTAGAAGCTGGACGTTGCACTCTTTGAGAACGCCCTTTTTCTCCAGCTGCATGGCAAGGTTAAGTCCCGTCTGACCGCCCATGCCGGGGATAATCGCGTCGGGTCTTTCGGTACGGATTATCTTGGCGACATACTCGAGCGTCAACGGCTCCATATAAACTTTGTCGGCAATCTTTGTGTCGGTCATTATCGTGGCGGGATTGGAGTTGACCAGAATTACCTGATAGCCCTCTTCCTTGAGCGCAAGGCAGGCCTGCGTACCCGCGTAGTCGAACTCCGCCGCCTGTCCGATGACAATGGGACCCGACCCTATGACCATGATTTTCTTTATATCAGTTCTCTTAGGCATTTTCCACCTCTTTCATAAGTCTTATGAATTCATCGTAAAAGTTGATGTTCTCGCCGGCGGCTTCAAGCACGGGCTGAAACTCCACGCCCACTACCTTATCCTCTTCCGACATAATACCCTCTATCGTGCCGTCAAGGAGATTGACGTGAGAGATAGTCAGCCCGGTGTTTTTCAGCGACTCGCGGTCGATTGTGAAACTGTGGCTCTGATTGGTCGTCTCGATTTTGCCGTTCATAAGGTTTTTCACAGGGTGATTGAAACCGTGGTGACCGGGCTTCATGGGCACTGTCTTTGCGCCGTAAGCTACCGCGATTATCTGGCAGCCGAGACCCGTTCCGCCCAAAGGATACTGCCCGATGAGATTTCTGACCTTCTCGACGACCATTTCCGCGTCTTCCGCGCGTCCCGGTCCGTTTGTTATGTAAATGCCGTCGGGGTTAATAAACTTAATCTCATCGACGGTTATTGTCCAAGGCACGATTGTCACGTTGCAGCTTCTTACATTTAACGCTCTCATCTCGCTCTTTTTTAGACCGCAGTCTATCGCAAGCACGTTGAATCTGTGCTTTGACGTCCTTGCAAACCACCTCTTGCTCGCCATTTTCTGCGCGATGTTGCGGTCGATATCGGTCTCTTTTATCTTTTTTACCGCTTCTTGGGCAGGGGTGTTTATGTCGGTGATTATCACCTTTCCGAGTCCCTCTTCCCTCAGCTTTTTGAACATCTTTCTGGTGTCCACGCCCTCGATTGCGGGTATCTGGTTTTCTTCGAGGAGTTCGGCAAGGGTCTTGCTGTACCTGAAGTTGCTGGGGCTGTCGTTGTACTCGCGTACGATAAGCCCGCCGATTGACGTCGTCTTTGCCTCGAAGTCCTCGTCGACTATGCCGCAGTTGCCGATAAGAGGATAGGTCATAAGCATTATTTTATTGGTGTAGACGGGATTGCTTATTATCTCCTGATAACCTACCATTGTCGTGTTGAAGACTATCTCGGCGACCTTCTCTGTGTCGGCGCCGAAACCGTATCCGCAAAATTCGGTGCCGTCTTCAAACACTACTTTTCTGTTCATTGTTTTTCCCACACTGTCTTTCCTCCCATGATTGTAAGTATGCATTCCCCAAAGACCTCTCTCCCCTCAAACGGAGTGCTCCGTCCTTTGGAAAGAAAGTCTTGGGGGTCGATTTTGTATTTTTTGTCAAGGTCGAATACCGCAATATCCGCCTTTTGTCCAATTTGTATCTCTTTTGCGCCGATGCCGAACCTCTTTGCGGGATTGACGCCCATAATTTCAATCAGTTTTGCCAAGGTTATCACGCCTTTCTTTACAAGCTCGGTATACAGCACGGAAAACGCCGTCTCCAGTCCCGCAATACCGTTAAGGCTTTTTTCCAGTCCTTTGGACTTTTCCTCTGCCGAGTGGGGCGCGTGATCGGTCGCTATCATGTCAATAGTGCCGTCCTTTATGCCCTCGATAAGCGCAAGTCTGTCTTCCTCGCTCCTTATAGGCGGATTCATCTTGAAGCGTCCGTCTTCCTGTAAGTCCATATCGTTTAAGACAAGGTAGTGGGGCGCGGTCTCGCAGGTTACATTAAGCCCTTCTTCCTTCGCCCGTCTTATAAGCGCGACGCTCTCTTTTGTCGACACGTGACAAACGTGGTATGCGCAAGCGGTTTCTTTTACAAGGGCGAGATCCCTCTCCACCTGTTTATATTCGCTTTCCGAGCTTATCCCCTTGTGATTGTGGAGTTTCGCGTAAACTCCGTCGTGAATATACCCGCCGCCGGTCAAGCTCTCGTCCTCGCAGTGTGCGACGATGATCTTGCCGAGTGCTTTTGCCCTGAGCATGGCTTCCTTCATCGTTTCGAGACTTTGCACACCTTTCCCGTCGTCGGAAAACGCCGCTATATAAGGGCTTATGCTCTCCATTTCGGAAAGTTCGGTCCCTTTCTGCCCTTTTGTGATTGCCCCGTAAGGATATACATTGATAACGGCGTCTTTTTTTATTATGTCGAGCTGAACTTTCAGATTGTCAAAATTATCGGGTACGGGCGAAACGTTGGGCATGGCGCAAACCGAGGTATATCCGCCCCTTGCCGCGGCCTTTGTACCCGTCAGGATAGTTTCCTTATAAAAAAAACCGGGTTCCCGCAAATGCACATGCGCATCTGTAAGACCCGGCGTTACAATACAACCGCTTTCGGGCGAAACATCGCCGCTTCCCGATGGGTAAAACTCCTTAATCAGCCCGTCTGAAACGAATAAGTCGCCTGTTTTAAACGTATTGTTTAAAAACAGCTTCACCCCTTTCAATTTACAGTTCATTTCAGCCGCACCCATTTATTGGATTTTCTTCATTATAGCATTTCACAAAATGCATAGTCAAACGTTACGGGTACGTGTTGACAAATAATTTTATTTAGTCGAAATAGTGTCGCTTTTTACCACAAATTTTCCATTCTTTCGCAAAAAGCGTACATATCTTTGACTTCGAGCACCGTACCGTCGTCGAGAACGGCCGTGCCGTTCCAGTATCCGTGCACCTGATGACAGCTGGTGCCGACAAGCCCGAGCACTTTTATTCCCGTCGCGTTGTCATAAAACGGCGTCATTGTGAAGTTGAACCTTCCGTCTTCCGACTTGAACGCCCACGGCTCCATCCACCTTCCCACAGGCGACATTTCCACGTCGACGGGTCCTATCTTATGGCATTTGCCGTCGTAGAAGACAGCTGTTTCGGTGGCGTTTGACTCGTCGCCGAAGCCCCAGGTAATTTCAAAGCCGAAGAGCTTGCCGTCTATTCGCGTGCAGCCGTTGCCCCAATACCACGTATTCTTATAGGGCCATACGCCTCTGCCCCAGTCCAGCACACCGAAGGAATCTTCTTTGGAAAACTCGAAAACTTCGTCTCCTATGACGGCTTTTCCCGTCGCGGGCATGCAGTTTATTTTGTTGGTGTAGAAAAACCTTCCCTTAAGGTCAAAGGGCGTCGCTATGGTAATGGACTCATGGTTTTCCATGGTCTCGAGGACAAATTCCATTTTGAAAGGCTTGTCGCCCGCGGTATCCTCAAACTGTAAAATGTGCGCCTTGTCGGTGACGTTGATGCCGAGGCACGCTCCGCTCTTTTTGTAGTTGAATGTGTGGGGCTGGTCGCTCTTGTCGGGCAGGCGATAGCGGTTTTTGGTAAAAAGGGAAAGGCTTCCGGCCGAATAAGTCTTGCCCGTTCTCAGATTAATAAGGGTGGCGGTAGCCGCCGCGCCCAGGGAAATATTGGCAAAACATATCTGAACGACAAAACGGTCGTTTCCTATCTGGTAAAAATCCCATTCCTTTATGCGGCAACGGGGAGCTGTTATGGCGTCGCGGTTATAAATAAACAGATTTTTGCGGCACCAGCCCGGTTTTGTTAAATTTCCGTCCTTGTCAAGCAGTAGCGTCGGCTCGGTAATCTCTGTTTGTCTTTGCATTTTACCCTCCTTTTCACAATACAATTATTATATAATGCGCTCTTTTCCCTGTCAATGTCGGAATGGGCGCGCATAGCGGTTTTTACGAAAAGCGCGCAAAAAAATTTGGGGTTTGAAATTTCGTTTTTACCGTGATATAATTACACATAGTGTACTTTTTCAAACAGGAGATAAAACATCGTGAAAGAGAAGAAGCTTCGGGGCAATCCGCGTAAATACCAGAATCTGCCCTATGTAAAAAAATCGCACATGATGGCACTGGGGTTCGGCGACCTCGGCTACAGCCTTGTTTCGGGCACCGTCGCCACCTACATAATGAGCTTCGGCACCATGGTCGTAGGCTTGCCGGGCTACCTTATGGGAATTGCCATAGCCTTAGGCACCATTTTCGACGCCGTTTCCGATCCCATTATAGGATACCTTTCCGACAACACCAAAAACAAACTTTTCGGCAAACGCCACTTGTGGATGCTCATAGGTCTTATAGGCCTTATGGCGACATCGATATTTATATGGTATATCCCCGAAGGTATGTCCAATGCGGGCAAGTTCGTCTGGTTTGCCGTCGGTCTCACCGTTCTTAGGACATTCAACACCTTCTTCTATACTCCCGTTGGCGCGTTCAGCGTCGAGGTCAGCAACGACTACAATGAGAGAACGACCATTCAGGCGTTCCGCTCCATCGGTTACATAATCGGTATGATACTCCCCGTCGTA
>ERZ795047.1837-NODE-1837-length-21415-cov-4.375983_pt1 | contig 21415 bp, 17 predicted proteins | sample MGYA00375131_ERZ795047 | MGnify/ENA primary metagenome ERZ795047 (study PRJEB30176, sample SAMN05720228) | activated sludge metagenome | isolation source: Anaerobic digester | place: Japan | collected 2015-05-20 ...
GGTAAGTATTTGAAGTTCCAGTGTAAGGATTGTGGTCACTACTCGCGCACGCGGCACACGGAGATTAGTGCCGCTACTAGAAAGAAGGTACTAGTGAGTGCCTAATGAAGCTAAGGAAGTAACGTACCACACTAAGTTCTTAGAGAGATGGGCTAGAGTTTTTATAGACAAGTACAAAAAGGAGGGCGGCGATAAAGCCAAGGATTGGATTAATAGAACCTTTCCAGACGACTTGATTAAGCTGCTAGTTCCTATTATCCACAATGGAGGAAAGGTTAAAAAGTGAAGGCGAGTGACAAACAGTACATCCTAGATACCTTGGATGACATAACGACGGTGCTGGCAGAGCTGCCCCCAGAAGCAGTAGTGCAAAGTACGTGGAACAAGATCTCCCGGTCAATGACTATCATCGAGCGTAGCTTTGGAACAGAGGATGATGACCAGTTGCCAGAAAATGATATTAACAACGAGCTAGACTTCTAATGTCCCTAGACTTGAAGATTCAATCCCCCACAGAATGGACGGAAATAAAAAACCAAGAGCCGCCTTTTGATACGATGCTCTTGGTTGGGGGGAATCCTATAGATCCCGAAACTGGGAATGGATTGGGAGATATTAACTTGGTAGTTACCGCATTCTTAAGTTCTCGTAGTAAGGTCTATATAGCCGTAGATAGCGAGGGCGCTTGCCTAAATGAGTGGTTTATACCTAAGCAGTATCACGTTGTCTACGATCCGGAGGGCAATCCGGTGAAAGTAATGTCTACAGTAGAGGGAGCTATCCCGCCAATCCTTGATGACTAATTATTTGCCTGCTTAGAATATTTGTTCAAACAATCCACAGCAGAGAGGTACATTAGCTTTAGCTGTGTGTAATCATTAACTACTATGCTCCCCCATACTAGGAGTTCGTCATAAGACGGATCATCCGAAATATCGGGGAGCTTTTTTACATCCCCAGACTTAGCAGAATCAGCGCAATAGATCTTAGCTGTTGGCTTTACTAATTGCGGCTTTGAGATCGTGCACCCGTGCAGGGTCAGGCTTGTCGCAACTAGCGCCAGGAACGGCCACAGTCTTTTCATTAGGCTCATCACTCTTACTTGAGGAAACATTTTTATTATGGGATTGGATATCGTGGAGCTGGTCTTCAAGAGCTTTCTTGCTAAGCTCCAAAGCAGTGAGCTTGCTACTAAGGTCTTTCTCTTGTTTAATGGCATCTTGTGCGTTCCTATCGTTCTTATCTTCTTGCTTTTTAATCTCCTTTTGAGCCCTCTCATTATAGGAATTAGTTACATCTCTAGCCCCAACAGTTATGCCGTGTCTGTAGAAGTAAAGACAACTAAGCGCCCAAAGAAGGATAAGGACTAAAATAAAGATAGCCTTAGCACTCAAGCCTGAAAAGAGAGAATAGATACTAGTACCTATTTTGGTTAATATTCCCACGTAATAAAGTCCTTAAGTAAACCCGTTGTCGTAGTTGTAGCCCATGTCACTCGGAGAAAAGAGGGGAAAAGTCATACAACCTCAACATCTCGGATAAAGCAACTCCAATGTAAGGTTTTGCCGGCATCACCAGACACAGATACCTTTAGGGTTTTATTAGTATTATCTGCCGTTATCGTTACTGCCCAAGCTGATGCGCCGGCAGTTTGCGTTATCAACGTCGGAGTTACGGCGCCAGTCAATGCGGTCGTTCCGTTTAGGTTGTTTATGCCCCCCGCGAAGCTCCAGTGGGAACAATCAGTACCCCCAGCAGCCATATCTTTGGCGACAATCAGCCCTGTAAATGTTGCACACCCACCAGTTGGTAACGCCAACTGATTTGCAGCAAGCGCACTACCTCCCGGAAGTGCCGACATTTGTACTGCGGTTGCGCTTGTGGTCACAGCATTTAACGAGAAAGTACTGTGTTGGGAATCTCCTTGTGTAGAAATATTCCCCGAGGACATGGCAAACGATCCCCGTCTTTGCCTAGTTATAGCCCCCGCCCCTGAAGCTATGGAATAGTCGCCATCAGCAAGATTACTATTCCCACAAATAGTTATCGCAGCAATACCATCGGCGACATTATCCCTGCCTCCCACACAAGAGGAATAATTTCCCCTGGCTTTATTTAAAGTACCCCCGCAAACAGTACCATAAGATTTGGCATAGTTATGTCCTCCGCCACTAATGGCAGACCCTGCACCAGAAGCTACATTAGAGAAACCCCCACTAATTACTGCTCCAGAAGAATAAGTTTTAACGTTACAACTAACACCACCTCCAATAACAGAACCGTTAGAGTGAGAGGCGATATTGTTATATTGGCCGCCGCCTATAGAAGATTGGTAGGAAGCTATAAAATTTGAACCCCCTCCGCTTATAACTGAATTATAAGCAGATGAGGTAATTGAATTACTTGCACCACCACAAATAACACTACTAACACCTGAAGCAGTATTACTGTACCCGCCGCCAATGGTACTAAATCCTCCAGAAGCTACCTGAGTTACCAACGAACGCTGCATTTGCCAGTCAACAGCGAGCTGGCCGCGTTTATTTCCTCCAGAAACAGTTCCATCAGCAACCTGGGCTAATATGGCACCAGTTCCTTTTGGAGTTAACGCAGCGTCCGCATTTGCAAGGGTTGAAACTGGAGTAAAAGACGATGCGCCTACAGTGTTATTTGGCCACGCTGTAAATCCAGCTTCAGTCCAATTTGTCAGTCCTCCGCTACTAGGCGGCACTGCCCAAGTAGCGTCCTCTCGTAGAAATTTTGTGGTCCCAGCAACAGCTCCGGGATCAGGGACTGCTCCATGTTTGTGGCTAGCTCCAGAGGCCCCAAAATTTACTAATGTTACTGCTATACTTGTGGCCCCAGAGCCCGTAGCATCCCCAGATAGGGTTATAGGCTGATTGCTGGAGAGTTTGGAATTAAAGGTATTCCAGTCTGCACTAGATAAATATCCGTCCACGAAACCCGTAGACTTCGGAATGGATATGTTCGGGGCTGCTCCTCCAGAAGATACTAAAGGAGCTGATGCAGTTACGCTAGTTACAGAAGAGGCCGTAACTTGGGAAAGAACATCGTGGGCATTACCTAAAATCTTGCTTAAGTAAACGCGTTGTTGTTCATCCTCATTTCCAAACCTTGGAAGAGGGTATTTAGAAAAAAGAGTTGCCATTATTTTCCTATCTTAGATAGCAAAGTTCCTAGGATAGGTACAAACTTTATGAACGTAAATAAGCACGCCCCAATAAACACTACTCCACCTATAAATCCCTTATATCTAGAATGCTCGTGAAGTACTGCATCTAGTTTGGCTTCTATAGAGTTTATTTTTTGTATCTCCCTATCTATGTGTTGAACTTTCATTTCTAATGATGCTAGCCTCTCCCCTGACGGAAGAATAATCTCTACGTGTTCCATGAGGCTATTACCTTATGAGTACGGAAGAAATGCTGGCATATAAGGAACTATGCCCGGATTAATCTGCTTTGCTGGAGCTGCTGCTTGTATAGCTCCTACTGGCTGAATTCCCCCACCCTGATATGGAAGAATTACTGGCATCGGTTTTCCTCCGCCCCCAGGAGCCGGGGGAGCGGCTACAGACGGCTGCATCTGGTTGTAGACGCCCCGCTGTGTAATAAAGTGAGGGAGTATTCCCCGCCAGAAATCTTGAGGAACCTCAGGTCTAACCCGCTCGGCTCTTTGGCTGTGCACCTCACCTCCGGGCATTCCAGGGGCATTTCCTAACGGATTATTAACAGGACTTCCTGGGATTGGTCGAGTATTCCCTGCTCCTGAACCAGTCATCACTCCGCCGCTAGTGCCATTCCCGGGATTGCCAAAGATACTACTAATCCCACTTGCCACAGGGCCATTTCCCATCCGAGAAAGAGCGTCAGCTAAATCTTGCTGTCCATACGACATAGGTCCAAAGGGAAGACCTCCTTGTCCGTACGGAGTGTACGCAGTAGGAAGGGAATACGTTAAACCCTGAGTGCTCCACGAGCCATAAGGCCCGCCCCCATTAGGGTCCCACATCGGGGGAATGTATCTATTACTGGGATAGCTACTAGGAACTTGCTGACCCGGTAGCTGCGGAAGATATCCGTAGGGATTTCCAGAATTACTGTTATCTTGTTCCATAGCTCTATCTCTTATTTGTCCATTGTTGTTTCTTTGAATAATACCATTAAGGTAGCTTTGAGGAGTTCCATTACCTGCCATACATTATAACTCCTTAATCTGTTCTGGAGTTAACTTGCTGTACTGCAAGGTAAGATCCAATAGGTGCCGCTGTCTACTAGTGTACCGCTGAATAATAGAACTGTACTCGCTTGGGTCTGATTTCTTTAGTTCGCTCTTCATTGATCCAGAAAGGGACTGATACAAGTAATAGGCCGGATTTTGCTTTTGATACATGGTAGCTATTACTGCCTTTTCGGGAGTACCGCCGTAAATAGAATTAGACAATAAAGAACCTTCGCTAACCCCATTAACCCTAGCAAAGTCGTAAGCGTTATTTAGCTTAGTCATAGTATCGTACGATTCCTTAAAGGCTTTTTTATAGAGCTTATCTAGAGTACTATCATTGATATCTGCTGGGTTAGTTAGGGCATTTGTTATTTTTTGTTTAGCTGTATTTAATTCGCTAGCGGTTCTAGTCGAGGTTGAGGATTGCCCAACTGGGCGCTTAAGCCCAGTATCTTCCGGAATAGTTTTTACACCAACCCCAAGAGAGAGTAGCAACTTCATCGCCGGAGAAGCTCCCTGAGCTTCGCTAGCTATGGCCATATTCTTCTGGAGACCAGTAGTTCCCACATCGCTCAAAGCTACCATACGCTTTGCTGAGTTCTCGGACAGTCCAAGATTATTCATCCAGAAGGCTATCTCGCCTTGTAATTTCTTGGGAGCCTCATTGCGCTCCCACCCAGGGGCATCTCCAGTAACTACTTTGGATAACTTGCTGACTAACGAGTTGCGCAGGAAGGATTCCAAGAATCCCCCAAACATATCCCTAGCCAACTTAGTCGGCTCTACTTCTTGCCCCGCTTCGTGTTTAGCCCACGCATCTTGTAGAACGTGAATAGCCTGAGCACTGGCATAGTTGTAGTCTATGTAATCTCCGGGGGCCCATAAGTACTTGGTCTTAGAATCACTGTTAGGATCGGTGATCTCTTCTGGCCTTTGGCCTCTGTAGTAAGACCCTTCCTGCTGTAAGTACTCTTGGCGTTTATCTGTCGGAGATATAGCTTTAGATGCCATCCCTGCAATAGTAAGAGGAACAGCAGCAGCCATAGAGATAAGCTTGCCCATGTACACTAAGCTAGTAGCAGAGCCACTGATAGTTTCTAGGCCGTGCAAAGCAAATGCCTTATCCCCAGTCTTTAGTCCTTCCGAGATATCAGAGAAGCCACGAGCAAATGAATTAAAGGCATTGCGTACTGTTTCTACATTGTACATCAAACCAGTAGTTCCACCATATCGTTCTGCTAGTCGGGTAATAAGGGGAGATCTGGAATTGGTAGCAGTAGTATCCTTTACCTCATCCATCGCCTGTAGGCGAATCTCTTCCTCTGTCTTCGGAACATTAATAGCAGCGTAGTGATCCTTGAGAACGTCCATTCGACGAAGGAAAGAAGCATTCTTGGCCCCTTGATCTGTCATGGATAGACCAGTAGCAGCAAAGGCACGAGCATTTTTTAGGACAGAACCCAAGGCGTGCTTAATTACTTCAGCTTGCGATCTGTACGACCCCGATCTAGTAGCTTCCATGATCTTGTCTGCTAGCATCTGGTCGAATACCTCACCAGCCATAGCAGGATCTCCCATGCCACTCTTGGTTAGAAGACTTATATCCTTCTCCATAGATGCCCCTAGCTCTGGCATCTTAGCTTTTATGTATTCCAAGGTCTTTGGGCTTAGGGCTCCTATCTGGGCGGCAACTCCTCTGCCTAGCACTCCGGGACGCATAGCTCCATTCTGTAGCAAGATGCTTGGGCTACCACCAGCAAACATTATATAGTAGCCGGGGTCAGTAGCGTACCTAAATAGTTTATAGCTAGAGATAATATCCCGCACAGCGCGGGGCAGCTTATTTACAGCAGCTATTCCGACGTTCTGTACTGGGTCTCCACTCATTAGAGCTTCTGTAAAGTTCTTAGCCCCCACATTTAAATTGAGCTGGCTACGAATCATACGGGCTACTTCGGGAGTAGTCCACTTTCCCCTTAGTGCACCATACTGCCTGCCAGTAAGTTGTTCAGTGGCGAAGTCCGGAGCCTTAGCTTTAGTGTCAAATAAGTACTTGCCATAAAGCCCCTTGCTAATATCAAACTGCTGTTTGTACTGAGCAATAGCTCTATCTTGCTTTAGCAGCGTATGCGCTAGGACATTGGGGGCATCTTTCAATTCGCCCCAAAGAGCTTTCAATTGCTCCGGAACATTTACCCTAGTCTTGGTAATGTCTCCCAATCTAGCCCCGCGCAGGTACGATGCTACTGGGCTGGTAGTCTTATTGATTACCCCAGCAATTTCGTACAGCACGCGCATGCGCATACGATCAGCAGTAGCCGCATCGGGCACTGCGTCATTGATAGCCTTGATTAGAGCAGCTTTCTTTCCGGCGGAAGTCTTGATTCCGGCGAGGGTCTTTACAGTATCTAGACCTAAGTACTTAGCTTGAGAGCGTAGTCCATTAAGATTCTTTCTAGACATACTCTCATTAGGAAGAACATTCTTATTAATGTAGTCTAGGGCATTATTGGTTATTGTCTTAGCTTTCTCTTGTTCAGGAGTTAGCTTAGCCCCTTCGCCTTTCTTTATTGCGTCTAGACCAGTGGCTAGTAGATTCTTGCTAAAGGAATCACTGTTGTACTCGCGCATAGTATATCCTGGATTATCCAAGATAGTGTGCGCTAGCATCAAGTCTGCCTTAGTAGGATTATCCATTGCTCTAATAGACTTTACTATCCCGAGCTCGTTGCTACGTAGCTTTGGAAGAATAGTATCTGTAACTAGAGCTTTTACCTTTGGGTAGCTGTCCAAGATGTGAGCAGCCTCTGCGGCCGTCTGCGGGTCTTTGCTGTGAATATTGTGGATGTAATCGAGTACAGTAGAGGAGTCGGATGCATTCATGCCATCGGCCTTCATGGCATCCTTTAGTTTGCTGCTTAGCTGATGAGAAGTGCGCAGACTTTCCTGTACAGCCCCAGAGTATCTTTCTTTAGCAGTAGATACTACTTTTCCATACTCAGAAGATCTCTCCCCCAAGAATAGATTGCGAAGCATATCAAACTTAGATGGGGAATTCTTATCGTACTTTAATGGGTTATTCTTTCCAGAGAAGGGCTCGCTACTTTGAGCAGCACTTTCTTTAGCCTGAGCTAAATGCTTCTCTACAGCAGCGCGTCTAGCCGATCTAATCGCTTCTGGAGTTTCATTAGCTGGAGCATTCTTGAATGATTCTACAAAGCCGTGGAAGTGCCCTTGCAGTAGGTCGTAAGTATTAGCTGCTTTTTCATTCAAGCCAAGCATCTTTTTTATAGCGCTGCTAACTGCCTCGTACCCATTGCGAGCCTTAGCTAAAGCCATTCTCAATGGCAGCCAGCGAGCAGTTCCTTTTGCTTTAGCTAGCAAAGTCTCGGGGTCTATTCTCTTTAGATTGTTAACAAAAGCCGTATTGCTGTGCATCTCGGATGCTAGTTCGTGCAGATTCTTTAGGCCATACCCTAACTTGTTGGTAACATTTAATACCTTAAGAGAATCGCCCCCGCTCTTTCCAACGGATCTTGCCACATCCGCTACTTGCCCGGATATCTCTGGCTTCAAGGCTTCAAAGATATTCTGTAGATTCTTATAGCCTTGTAAGCGTTCTCCAGTAAGCTTGCCAGTTCTACCGGCCTCAAGAGCAGCATTAGTAAGGGGATGAACGGCCTCATGTAGCAGAGTGTCAGGAGTGGCATTGTTTATGCCATTGATCTTAATGGTATGGTCTGCTTCAGAGTAGATACCGCCAACTTTATCAAAGGTATCGTTGCCCTTTGCTTGCGCTCTTTGATTGTAGGAATCTACCCAAGCCTGCTGCGCTGGTGTTCTAGAAGCTGGATCTTGTGGAATGATCTCTACCTTAGCATCTCCTCCTCCTAGAGTATCTCGAACCTTCTGTGCTCCCTTAGCCAACTCCTGAAATGCGGGATACGAGGATAGTCTATTGCCATCGTTGTTGGCAAACGCATCAATTATATGATCCGCCGATAGGGTACCATCTGCTAATTTAGAAGTAACAGAAGAAGGAAGATTCTTTATCCCTTGATAATCAGTAGGAGTATAGGGAGCTGGAGATTCTGCTGGTTCAACGCTTTTTAGCTTTTCATCTAAGCTAGAGAGAAGATCATTCTTTGATTGCTCTTCTAGTGGAAGAGCTGCCTTTGGCGCTACCTGAGCTTCTTGAGAAGAAGTACCAGGCTCTCCAGTAAAGTTTAGCTCTTCTGAGGGCTGTGGTTTTCCCTTGTACTTGAACATCATACGAGGCTTACTATCTATTGGATCTTTATTAGTAGTAAGCTCTACATTAGGATCTTCTGGCATAGCTGCCTGCTCTTTGGCGCGCTGCAAAGTAAGATCATCATACAAGCTCTTTAGCTCTGGATTGCTGGCAAAAGCATTGTTGGTTGGCACTGGCTCCTTAGAGGCTAGATCTGAAACAGTAGGAAGGGTTTCCTCTACTGGAGCCTTTGGGCTCAGTTCATCTAGAATGTCCGGAATGAGATTTTTAACAGCCGCTTCATCTGCTGCTTTCTGTTGCCAAGCCTGATCTATGTCCCGATTCTTTAGAATATCAGATGTAGTATCTACATTAATTTCAGAAGCTTTTGGAGTATTCAAATCTTTCCAAGTAGGATAAGGAATTGTAGTTTCTGGCGTAGGAACATTTTCAGGCTTACCAGAATATAGAGATACTGCTTCGTTGTTAGAGTACAGGCCAGGATTAGATTGTTCCGTATACTGCTTGCCTGTCTGTATTCCGACATTAATGTCCGGGTCTACATTACCCTTTGGAGGTACTACAGTATCTTCTATGTGCCTAGCCGTACCCCCTCCGGTCAAAGCAGCAAAGGCACCAAGACCTGCTGCGGCGGCATTATCGCTCAGGCTGAATGGGTCTCTATTGCTTACGCCTAAGGCATTCTCTGCTGCTGCTCCTGCCACATTAATTCCCACAGCAGAGGGAACTGCTTTAGCCATTCTAGTTAGCAAGCCCCCCTTAAAGGCATTTAGACCTAGGGTAGCAGCGTACTCAGGAGCAGTAGTTACTGCGGTTTTAGCAGCTTCGGTGTAAGGATTGGCTCCATTGGCCACATTCTCAAAGGACGGTGCAAACATACCAACACCACCAGTAGCTAAGCCACCAGCAGCGCCTCCTAGAAATTCACCAGCCTGCGATCCTATATCTGACCCAGCGATCTGCTTTCCTTGGGCTTTGGCTTGCTCTTGAAGATAGTCGGCCTGCTGCTGGAGTGTATCACTACTCTGATCCACTTCCTGAGCGTAATAAGGATTACCTGGATTCTGGGACTTAGCTACAGCCGCTGCTAAAGCAGCCGTAGTACGAAGCCCGACCGATCCAGCAGTATCCGCGCTGGATAAGAAAGCACTAGCCGCATTGGCTAGTAATCCTTTATTTGGCGGTGCTGCAATATCTGGGGCAGCGCCACTCTCGTACATGAAGTACTTTTCTTGCGGGCTCAAAGAATCCCATCTAGAGGGAGTAACTCCAAAAGCATTGTCTCCAAGTACCGGAGCTACACCAGCATTCAAGATTGCTAGTAACCCCTTGTTACCATCTTGATTTAGTGTGTCTTGTAACCCCTGATCTGCCTTAGCCTGTAGCTTATTAGGGTCATATGGAGAAAATGGAAGATCCCCAGTAAAGTTGCTGGGTATATAGTTAGGAACATCTAGAGAGGAATCTTCTGGATGCTGGTTCTTGCTAGATAGGTTTGGGTCAAAGGCAGTAGGACCATACTTGTCAAAAGCACCACTAATAGCATTTACCCTATTCTCTAGGGCAGCCTCCATCTTTGCCTTCTTAGCCGGATCTTGCTCTGCATTTATAACAGAGCTAGCCTTCTGTAAGAAAGTATTGATGATGTTATCTCTGAACCCATCCAATTCGTCTGGGCCCATACCACCACTATCCCAATTGTATTGAGAGTAATCTGTTGCCATTATTGACCTAGATTGCTAGTATCCAATAGACCAGAAAGGTCTGGAGCTACTTGTGGCTGCACATCGCTAGACTGGGGATTTTTAGCTTGCATATAATAGTCTATGCGATCTCGCACCTTCTGTTGTAATTTTGGATCTTTTCTAAAGGCGTCCAAAATTAAACCAGACTGCATAGTTGGATCATTTACATAGATTCCTAACACGTCAGAGATAGCCCTATTCCTAGCCTCTGTATAGTTTTCAGGTTTGCCCTGAGCTGCTAGTTGAGCTTTAGCCTCGTTAAGCTCCATCTGAGTCCGCATAAGTTCTGGGCGCGAGTTCATGTAACCGGCCTGTGCTTTCTCCAAGTTGATCTTAGCCTGTGCAGCATCCTTCATGGACTGCACTCCTTCCGGAGACGCCTGATAATCGCTCTGAGCCTTTTCTGCTGCCATCTTGGACTGATAGGCGGGCAAAGCTCCTGGGGTACTTTCAATAGTACTGGTATCAGAGGGATTGTGCGGATTAATCATTATAGCCCCATAAGGGGTTGGAACAGCTTTATAGTCTGGAAACTGTTTCTCCAGCTCCAACTTCTGCTGGTACAGTTGAGCTTGCAACTGCATGGCTAGTTTGTTTTTAGCCATCTCCATAGTAAGCTGCTGCCCTTGAGGGCTATTGCGGAACTGTGCAGATTGAAATCCCTTAAAGAATCTAGTAGTAGCATCATCTCCTTCTTGAGCATTAAAACCCATAAGCTGATCCATTTCTGGATTGGGAATAGGATTGTATGACGCTGACTGCGGAGTTGTATTTAGTAGTGCATCCCAGGGCTCGGCCATGTTACTGTGCTCCCATCATTTGTGGTGCTCCTTGTGGAGCTTGTTGCTGTGGCTGTCCTTGAGGAGCTGCCAGCCCTTGCTGAACTTGCGGGGTATCTTGGTCTTGATCCTGATCTTGATCCTGTGGCGGACCCTTTGGAACAGGAAGTCCCTTATCGTGCAACACTTTTATAGACTCAGAGTTATCTTCATCATCTTGCATAAGATCTAGAACATTGCTCTTAACCTGATGTACAAACTGAGAATCTGCTGCCGGTTTAAATTTAATTACCATAGCTAGAACTAGCATTACCTCAAAGATAACTCGATCTAGTACTCCTCCCCCCATAATCCAAATACGAGGGTCTACTTGCATCTTGCGTTTAGTAAGAGCTTCCCTTACCTTGGATAGCGCCATGAATATTGCGTGGGCAACGGCGGCTGCTGGGTCGTTAGCTCCCTGTAGTATCTGAGCCATAGACTGTATGCCCTGCTGAGATAGAAGGACTACACAGGCCATCCCGGCAGCTATCTGGATATCAGTTGTTATATCCTTATGACCTAAAGACTTTAAGGATCTTTTTTGTTTAACTGGTTTCTTGCTGCTAGTAGCCATTATGCGTAGGCTCCATTCATGTAAGTAGGCTGAGTACTAAAGTACGGCTGATAGGCGCTCATAGAAGCTGCCGCAGCTTGCTGCTGCTGTTGCTGTACGTACTTCTGATACTGCTGCTGGTAATTACTTATGTTGCTCTGTTGCTGTCCCTTATCACTAACAAATCCCGGGGCTATTGGTGCTTGGACCGGAGCAGGCTGACTAAATCCGTAGTAGGGATTAGAAGCATTACCAGTGTACGCGCCTTGCTGCTGAGGCATCTGTATTGGGCCCGGGTTTAGGTTTACTCCATTATTTGGAACATTATTTCCAGTAATACCCAGAGACTTGTCGGGGCTGCCGCCAACAATATCGGGGGGAGCCTGATTAAAGTTTGGAAGGGACGGCCCCTTAGTTGGTATTCCATAAGACTTATTAGTAGGGCCCCCTAAGAGAGCATTACTATACTGGTATCCCCCCGGGGTAAATGCTGATTTATAGTTACTGATGCCTTGCTGTAATAGCCCTTGCTGTTGTAGCCAGTTGGCCTGTGCTTGGCGCTGAGGAGCTACCGCCACTTCTAGCTGCTGCTGGTAAGCTTTCTTCTCTGCTTTCTTCTTAGACTTAGATCCGAAGAAGCCTGCAATACCTCCAATGATTCCGCCAACTACTGCGCCTACGGCTGTTCCTACAACAGGAAATACATACGTACCAATCATAGCTCCAGTACTGGCCCCAGAAGCAACGCCACTTAAAACGCTGCCTGTAGTATCTGTACTAGCGCCATTATAGGCATTAGATATTGCCGATGCTCCGCCCCCTATAGCTCCAGCTACATTACTCCCGCCAGTGTAGTTACCTATTAAGGATATATCCCCAGAATTAACCATCTGCTGGGTAGTTGGAACTATTAGGCCTTGTTGGGAAAATGAGCTAGGATCTATAGATGGGCTTTGTATAGTGGGAGTTTCTATTAGGGTACTATTAATTGAGGGATCAGACCCAAATAGTGGGACAGTATAGTCTTGATTAGAATAATCGTATCCGCTTAGATATGATGGATAAGAATACCCATCTCCAGCATTCCACGAAGAAGTAATCATAGAGTCATTAGTAGCCATTGATTAGCCTCCTACTCGCTGTGGTTGTGAAGTAGGATTGTACTGGCCAAATAGACTGTTGAATATATTGTCTATCATGCCATTGCCACCAAATACATTTGATATGAATTGCATATATCCGCCAAAGGATTGTGGGTCTCCCATGATAGCTGGATTATTCATGGCATTTAATCCCGCGCTGTACGCAAAGTTTTGCATACCACTTAGCAAGGTGCTGCCTAGATTAAACCTATCTAATCCTAAGTTTTGTTGATAGTTCTGAGCACTCAGCCCAGAACTTGCGGCGTAGTTCTGTAAGAAATTCTGTTGACTAAGAGAAGATTCATTATAGAATCCTTGCTGAGATAGTCCTAACTGGCGCTGATAATTAAGCTGCGCCTGCTCACCAGAGTATCCCAACTGATCCATCAATCGTTGTAATTCTCCCTGGTTATTAATCTCGGCAGTCTTAACCATAGCATTCTGAGAGGCCATAGCTGCGACCCGCTCTCCACTAGCAGCAATACCAGCCAATTTAGCTTTTGCTAGATTGTCTAGATTAGTCTGCTGCAACCCATAAGATGCCTGCGCATCCTGAGATGCTATTGGAAGAGCTGCCTGAATAGCAGCAGCTTGGGCATTACCTGCTGCTATACTGCTGTTTAGCAAGCCCCTAGAATTAGCCATCTGGGTAGCTTGTGTTCTAGCTTGAGTTATGTAGGGGCTATTACCAGCTAGTAACCCCTGAAGATTGTAACTAGTAAGTTCATTAGGGGTTAGGGTGCCAAGTGCAGTACCAGATCCATCTTTTCCGGGGCCATAGATTCCATCCGGATAATTGTTTCCACCCGGCTGTGTGCCAGCGGAGTACGACCCGGAAGAATTATATCCCCCACCAGCAGAAGGATCTGTATATCCGCCTTGATAGGCTGGTGGCGACCCATTAGCAGCAGTATAGGGCTGTTGTTGTGGTTGAGAGTAAGTAGCCATATTATTTTATATCCGCTTTTCCAGAACTTAGCTGGAACATTAATTGTTGAAGTACACATGGCGGTTCTATTGAGCTAGGATCTGTGGATAGCTGAATAGAAAAGCTTCTACCTGTTTTTCCAGCAGAGGCTATATTAGTCTCGGCTACATAACTTCCAGCCCTTTCCCCGAATGGATTTTTACCACCATCTCGTGGAAGAGATATATCCTGAAGAGGGGAATTAGTTCTTGACTCTCCATGTATATCTCCATAAGAGAAATCATCAGAAGAGTAGTCTGAACTAATAGCCATATTAACTGATGCAAGTCCTAGAGACTGTCCATGCAATCTAATATTTCTCACAGTCATTATCTGGAAGGGGTTATCAAAGAAATTGTGCGTAGTAGTTATCCACGCCTGTACTGGAGTATTAGAATTGAACCCCCACCCCCTATCCAATTCCCACACGTACATATAATCTTGATTGGCAGAACTAGTCTCTCCTGGAACTATATTTCTATAATAATCTATAGACATTACTGCCCTATCTTTTCCTGTAGCGTCTATAAAACTAGTAGCTGCTAGTGGGGTCCAGTTTTTCTGAAACACAATCCCGCGCTTAGTATAATATCTTTGAATAGTAAATTCAGGATTATTGGTAAGAGTATTAAAGGTTAGTGTAAGCCAGTATCCATCACTAAAAGCTAGGCGGTACTGATTTTTGTACCTAGATGGTATTGCAAATAAAACTCCCCCAGGAGGGGCATTATCAGCAGTAGTTACAGATCCGCTCTGCGGAACGTACGTTGGGGTATTAGTTACTCTTGGCAATAACCAAGGCATCACAGCGTAGCTTAGTCTGCTGTCAGAAAAGTTACTTACTGTTCCTGATTGGTTTAATGTACAGATTCCTTTACAGCTAGTCCACACGGGCCTACCACAATCTAATACTGTGTATTCTATAGCCCCATCATAGGGACTTAGCATTGATAGAGAGAAGTTAGAATTGTCAGTTCCATTTAAAGCGTGGATAGATTTCTTACAAAATAATCCTAGGGATGTACCGCTAAGTCGCAAAATCCCAATCACCGGATCCCCAGTATCAAATTCCCCAGCTCCGTCTACGCCACTAAAGTTTTCAGGGCTTCCGGCGACAGAACTTAGTATTGCCCCAGTAGAATATCCTAGAAGTAAGTGAAAATTATGGAAAGCTACATGGCGAGGAGTATCTACAGAAGATGCTATCCCTGTATATATGTATCTAAAATAGGTACCGTCAAAAGCCCAAGCCCTACCTGCTCCACTACATCCATACATAGCACTCCACTCAGCAGCCCCATAAAAATTAGCATCTATTATTTCATACCGAGAAGATACAGCATCTATAGAAGCTTTAGAAGGAAGTCCAGCATACGTCATATCACTAGAGACAGTTGCTATTAATATCCCACCAGCATTAGGCAGAGAATAGATCTTATCTCCAGCATTTATCTGGGTACGCGCAGAATTAGTAGCCGTAGAAAAATTTGATGGTATTGAAGATCCTGTGGGAGCCGCTCCAGTATCTGTGTAAGAAGTTGAAGCAGTTGAATAATATACGTTCTCATTACCAGCGCTAGTTCCTCGATAAACTCGATAAGATGCAGCACCAGTAACGCCAGACCAAGATAGAGCATTAGAATTAGTAGTTCCGGCTCCAGTTAGTATAGACACTTCAGTGGAAGGTAATGTTTCTCCAGTAGCTCCTATAGCGCTTATTACATAATAGTAAGTAGTAGCAGCAGATAGCCCCGTACCACCAGTAGTAGAAGTAGATGCAGTTATCCCCGTTGGGGTAGGTAAGTAATATGGAGTAACATTTGTAACCTGTATAGTACCAGACGCATTGTTGGTACTCCAGTCTCCTCCATTAGACGTATCTAGATATACGTTAGAAATTACTCCAGTAACATCATCTGTTCCATTGTTGAAGTAGTAAGTACCATAGTTCTTTTGATACCCAACAGAAACGGATAAGGAATCCAAATACAATAGGGAAGCATTTGGGGGGCTTGAACTGCTAAGATAATTAGAAGAAACCCGTACCTGTAGACCACTTATATTTCTCAGATTTAATCCTGGAACAGTCCACACGTCGGAAGCTCCTCCCAGCGTAGCAGAATTAGGAGCCGCAGAGGAAGAAGACGTTACATTGGCAGTCTTCTTGATGGCGGAATAGTTTACTCCGTCAACTGTTATGTCAACTTTGAAAGCGTACTTAGCTTCAGACACTGCTTTAGCATTGCCAAAGAAACTTAAAGAAACCTGTATATCAGATACTAGTGTGCCCTCGGTAAGCGAGCTAAAATCAAACCCGCTAAAAGTCATGGGTATGGTAGATACCTGTACAATGCAAGGCAGTTGTGTTGGAGTGCTTTTTCCCGGGGAGATTGGATAGATATACTTTCCATCCCCGCTAGCAGAAATACACTGTACTGCTCCATTGCCATGATATAGTAACGCGGTTTGTCCTGGAAAAGATGCTATGCTGTCGTCAGTTATTACATGAGGACTTGTAGTAGAAACATTTCCAGGGTACAAAGCCCCAGTGTAGCTTTTAGATCCAACTGCCGGAGCAACATTTCTTATTGCCGGAGATGGTGGCCCATTAGAAGTTCCATCTTTATAAGAAATAACATACCCCATTTCTACATCTGTATATCCTTGAATATAATTTATAGGAGTGGTAGTACTAGCTCCAAGATCTTGTTGATTTAGAGCATAAGAAAGATTAGCCATCCAAGGCTTATAATCTTCTGCTGCATTAGATCTAGATGCTATTAAAGCAACAGAACTTACTAAAACTGTACCACGAGTTAAATCTATAGAAGTGCCAGCGGTTAGTGTTAATGCTCGATTCTTACTATTGTATGGGGCATCTGGCCCGAAGGTAAACAGAATAATCCCAGCAGCATCTCCATTATCCCACGAGCCAGAAAATAGTTTAACATCCCTAACAGTGACACTAGCCCCAGAAAAGGTTATCAAATCATTAGGTAATATCTTAAAATTGCCATCAGAAAAAGCAAAGGAATCAAGATCTATTACTGTATACAGGCGCTCATTATACCAATGCATTCCAATAGCTTTATTGGTATTAGTTGCACCTAAATTCACGTAATTTCTAGTAACGCATTTCTGCTTAGATGCTTCTATATTAGCATTCTCAGCAACTGCCTTTGACACTGAATCAGCTAAAGTAGTTACAGTAGGAGTTAAAGCTAGTCCTAAAGAACTATGAGCAAATGAATACTCTTCTACTTGCTGAACATTGTACAAAAACACATCTATGTATATAGGAAAGTTAGTACCATTGTTTAGTATGTTTCTAAAAGTTACTAGATCAGTAACAACCACATTAACAGTACAATAAGTAGAGTCTATTGGTTCTACTGATGTTACTACAGCGAAGTAATTTTCAGGACTATCATACTGCTTGTAAACCAAATTTCCAGCTTGAACCACTGATAGAGCAGTAGATGAATTATCTATTTTAAACGAGTACAAAGAAGAATAAGTCAAAGACGATGAACATGAGCCGTCGAATATTTCTATACCGTCTATTCTCTTGTATCCTATTCTATCGGATACCTCAAAATTAACACAGTCTATTAAACTACCAGGTGCTACCGAGGGCCTCGGGCTAATATAGTCTAGACCGCCAGTAAGCTGAACACTTTCGGGAGTTAATAGATTTTGAGTGGCCATATATCAATATATTACCAAAGCTTCGCTGGCTTGAAGTGAAATTTTTCGCGATTCTTTTGCTCTAGCCTAGAGAGCATATCTTTGTAATGCCGCTCAGAGCGTGCAATTAATGAAGGTTGTTCCATATACTCTCCATACGCATTTATAGCACGCCACATAATTAAATCAGTAAACTCGTCATTGATGCCTCTTGGGATATCACCAAAGGCACTTAGGATTTGGGGGCGTCTACTATAATCGAATTTGATACTATAGGGATAGTATAGGGCCGGGAAGAATCTATATCTACCAGTATCATCTTCTGTGATTAATCTAGGAGTTCCTGGATAGGCAGAAGAAATGTCGTAGCTACTACGGAAGGTCTCCCATGGCATAAATGGTAGTGGGATTTCTCCTGCCGGAGGAGGCTGTAAGTAATCTATAGATCTAAAGGATTTCTGATTAATCTCTTCTATATCCTCTTGGAAATCTCCGACTTGTGTCTCTTCATTAAAATCAAAGGATTTCCAGCTATGAATGAAGGCTTTACTAATACTACTAGATGAAGCATAAATCTCCTGTGCTTCACAATTAGCTACCCAAGTTCCTGTAGCAGAGTCAGTAATAGTAAATGAATTAGCAGCTTCTATAGTAACTCCATCTACTGGAACTAGAAACTGTAAGGTGAGTCTCACTGTACTAATGCCAGAACTATAAGCAGTAACTACTACTGGACCTACATTAGCAGGAGAAAATGCATTACTAGGAGATATAGTAGCATTAAATGGAGTGGTAGGAAGAGTGCCAGTAACAGAGCCAGTAATGACTGGAAAACTAGCTGTTACTAGCTGAAAGTACTCTGCTCCCGGCTTAAGGGCTATATTGAGAGGACTAGTAGCGGTGAATCCAGTTAAGTCGAAATATCCGAACGGACTGGTTAAAGTGTACTGCCCTGTCAAGTCAGTGAAATTTCCAGCACTTACTCCAGGGATAGCTACTGTACCGTTCTGATCGTAGATATCGAATGCAGTATTAGCTAATGCTGAGGCGAAGCCGCTTACTGGCGCCCCGTCAGTGTAAAACATGATGCCAGGATCTAAATTGCACAATCCTTGCTCTTGCATGAACTCCCAATCGTAACATTCAATCTGAATATCTCTCCAAGCCCTGGATGCCCAAGTCTTGAAGAGATTCATGTACTTGTCTGTACGGGAGGTAAAGTCACTACCATCATTAGCAAACGTAGCACTGTCAGCTCCGCTCTCGTTGATGGCATTGTTGACAATCTGTAGATAGGTGGTAGTGGCTGCCATAGATTACTCTTCCGTGGGTGTCATTACATTCTTGAACATAGCCAAGCTTAGGCCAGCAGCTCGGGTCTGCTCAAGCACTTTAGCGCTCGGCCAAAATCCATTCTGCTCATAAAATTCTCGATAGGGTTTCCACTTCATATCCCGCTGGGCTTCATAGCCAGGCTTGGGATCAGGGCCCTTGTTAGTTGCAATTAGTTCAAATGGGTAGCTTGGCTGCATAACGTCTTCATATTCACCAAACTCATTTTGAACCTTCTTCATCTCCTCAGCATGGCGTAGAGTCTCTACCACCTTGATAGGAACATCCACCTCGATGCCTGGGGGAATGAAGCAATAATAGCCATTGGTATTCTGATATACCGGGAATGTTACCTTTCCTGCAATTGTAGTTAGCTTAATGCGAGCATAGCCAGGCTTTAGGTCGCCATCTGATGCCTCTGCAAAGTTAGCCTTTGATACAACTGCAATGATATCTCGAATGATATCTTCTTTCTTGTGTTCCCTAGTAAGCTTAATTCCAAACTGCTGGGAAGCTTTCTTACGAAGTTCCCCAATCTCTAGCTTGTTAAGGGAAACCTCAAAATCTTTAATGTAGTCTGTCTTTTCCATTTATGTGTCCTTCACCATCGTAGGGGCACTTGCGTACCCCTACTCCGGATTGTGGTATCACTTCTTTTCAAAGAAGCAATTTATTACGGTGCTTGGTTATTATACGTGTAGACAGCAGCTGGGCTCAGCACCTTATTGCCCAACAGATTGCTCGGGGTAACGCCCGTAACGCCAGTGACGTACTGATCCGGGTAAGCGTACTGATACTTGACAAACAGGTTGATAGTCTGAGGACCATTAACCAAGTTGTTAGTAGCAGCAGCTGCCGAGATAGTAACGACCAACACTTGCTGAGTAGCCTGTGCAACATATGGAGTAACTGCAAAGCTGTCGCCAGCAGTTGCTTCTCCATCGAGTCGCGCAAACGTTTTAGCACCTGTGGTGTTAGTCTGGAGTACAGTAGCGGCAGCAATAAACACTGCATCCTGTGCGCCGGTCCACGTCTGAGCATTGCCTGCGCCTGCATATGTTACCATACCAAAGCGTCCGGCTAGAGTAGCCGCAGCGTTGGTGTCGATAGCTGGCATGTCAAGTGAGAACTGAGTAACATCGACGTTCTCTCCCAAAATACCAAATGCAAGAGTATCGCCAACACCCAGCACAGTACCTGCTGGCAGGGTTAGCGATAGAGTTGCCTCTGAAGGAGACAACTGATCTACTGGACGAAGGCGTTCATTCTTAATGAATGTACTTGCTTTATATTGAGTAGCCATATTTATTCTCCTATATTAACTGAGCTGAGTAGCGGCTACTTCGCAACGAACCATCCACTGTTCGTTCAAGCGCACTGCCTGATACCACATCTTCCAGGCAACGAAACCGCGCTGGCCAAGAGGATCGCCCGGCTCGCCCATCTTAGGATTCTTAACTGCCATTTCGACAGAAGAAGCGCCCTTAAGCGGGACAACGCCATAGCATTCCTTGGCTAGAACTACGAATGGATAAACGTCTACGTTAGAGCCATTGGATGCAATCATGCCATTCGTGGTGCTGGAACCAGCGCCAATAAATGGAGATAGCTGTGGGCTAAGGATAATGCGAGCTTCCTCGACCTTACCGATTTCCCATTCCTCATCCAGAGGCTTTAGCGTGCCATACTTCTCAACTGGTACGAAGGATGTGCACTCACGGAAGTCACGTTCCAAATCAATGTGACCTACAACTACGAACGAGCTATTAACAGGTTCAGTTGCAATGTTAGTGCTAGCCTTCAGGCGCTCAGTAATCTTCTTCGCGTGATTGCGCTTTAAGGTCTGAACTGCCGTGCGGATCAAGTCGAGATCAAGCGGTGTGTTTACAGAACTACGAGATGCTCCATTTGAATAGAGAACCTGCGTACCTCCGCGTAGAACGCCCCAGATAATCATTTCCTTAGTAGATGCAGCCTGATCTGCTAGAGCAGTCATTGCATCGTCAAGGACACGATCTTCATGTAGATCTTGGATCTTATCCGTAATCTGAATGTAGCCGCCAAACTGGCCAATAGCTGTAGTGATATCATCATACGCTAGCTGGCTTGCAGCCGGGGTTACACCTTCCGTCAGGTTAGTTGTGGAGACAGCGAGCGGACGGATACGACGCCATTTGATTGTTTCACCCTTATTACGCGGTAGGGGAGTTACCATGCCAAACTTTTCAAGAATCAAGATTGGCTCAACACGAGCCAACATCTTAGCAACAGCAACAATGCCAACGCGAGGCGAAACATCTCCATAAGTGACAAATGTACTCATTGGTGAGTTTTCCTTTAGTTAGTTAAAAAATTAAAGCTATTTTCGCTTATACTGATTATAGGCAGTCTCTAGTGCCCTCTGTACGTATTCATCATCTAAATCTATTGACTGGCCCGGCTTACTATTAGCAAGCGTGGTAGCCATTGATGTAGTTGGCGCTGTTACGGGAGCAGTTGGAACTACAGGTGCCGCGTGAACTTTCTGTTCACGATTCTTAGCCACTTTGTCAGCTACAGACGTATCATTAGATACTGTCTGCTGATGAGCAGGCTGGGCTGTCTGAGATGGATTCTGCTGTAAAACCTGTGGAGCTGGGAGCATACCATTAGATACCATTTCATTGAAGAT
>ERZ795047.1843-NODE-1843-length-21377-cov-4.518525_pt1 | contig 21377 bp, 11 predicted proteins | sample MGYA00375131_ERZ795047 | MGnify/ENA primary metagenome ERZ795047 (study PRJEB30176, sample SAMN05720228) | activated sludge metagenome | isolation source: Anaerobic digester | place: Japan | collected 2015-05-20 ...
AAAAGTCCGGGACGATAATGTCGGCGCCCGCGGATATCAACCTCTGACGCTTCCACTCATCGACCTTTCCGCCTCGCACCCGTTCTTCGCTCGCAACCCCAACGGCCGTCCCACCGACCTCCTTGGCGTTTTCGATTTCAACATATCCGTCGCCGAAAGCAACGAATTCACTTCCTTGGAGTTTCTCGTCGGAGATTAACCTTTGAATCACGATCTTCTTGGAGAACAATTGATACTGATCGACGGCGCCGTAAATCCGGTTGCCGAAGAAGCGCGTCAGACCTAGCAGTTCGGCCTCACGTCGAACGAAAACCTCGTCGGTGCCGCTGGCCAGGAAGAGTTTGGCCCCGCGAGCCGAAAGGTTCTCCAATACGGCGACAGAGCCATTGACGAGCCAGTCATGGGGAGCGTATTCTCCCGACTCCAACCCCCGCACTCGGTCCTTGATCACCTCCCAAAGCCGTTCGTGATATCGATGTTTGTAAACGAGCGGATCTTCCGGATTGCCCCCCCGCTGCCTGATCTCCTCGGCCAGCTGAATCATCTGGTAAATCGTCTGCTTGCCGGTCAGGCGCGTGATGTATTCGTTGACGTGCTCGCGCAGCTGTTCCTCCGGCTCCGACGCCCCATAGTCCTGGAGCGTCTCGACCATGAAGGAAATCATCACATCCTGCCAACCCTGGCGTATCAACGACAACGTTCCGTCGAAGTCGAAAAGAACCGTTCGAATGGGAGATGGCTGAATCTTGCGAATAATCTCAATCATCATTCAATTCTCGATCAACCCGGAGAACGCTCGGTCCCGAGCCGACAAAGACTTGGCCTCCGCCCGGCCTTGGCAACACAGATGAGCCAAGGCAGCGGCACCGATGACACCCGAGGGATCGCTAAGCTGTTGCCTGACAATAGGGACCGGCCGGCGAATAAGCCTTTGCGTACGCCATCCCACTTCGGCCCGGATGGTGGGGAGCAGGACAGTGTCGTTCAGGGAGATCTGTCCGCCCAGAATCACCATCTCCGGATCAAAGATATGGACCAAGCCTGCTATCCCGGCCGCCAAGTATTCGATCGCGCGGTTAACAATTGCGGCAGCAACCGGGTCTTGCCTCGCCGCCCAGCGGAAAATTTCCTCACAGGTCAGGTCTTCCGGACGGTTGCTGAAAGCGGCCGTCATCGGCGACTCACATCCGCGGCACAGGGCCGCTCGCGCTTCGGCTTCGATTGCATTGCCAGAAAAGTAGGCCTCCAGGCATCCTTTGTTGCCGCAGACACACATCGGGCCGCGCGGATTTATTGTGACATGACCCAGATGTCCGCCCACACTGTTCTTGCCATGCAGCAGCCGCCCTTCCACGAGGGCCGCACCGCCCAGTCCGCTTCCCAAGGTCAGCATTACGACGTTGCGAAGGCCCCGGGCGGCGCCCCAAACCCGTTCGCCCATAAGCGCCACCCTCGCGTCGTTATCCGCGAAGACCGGAACCTTTTCCTTCACCGCTGCGCCGACCACTTGCGACAGGGTGACCCCCTCCAGAAAGCGAAAGATGCCAGGAACCACTTCCACCTTGGTGGTTTCGGGATCGATTATCCCCTTGCACGCCACTCCGACCGCCTCAATACGTGCGGTTCCAGCGATTTCGGTAATGATCGATTCCAGGGCGTACCTGAATTGTTCGATGTCGGCCGGAGTCGGAACGGCGAGCTGCCGGCAAAGAAGCCCGTTCGAATCAACTAATCCCGCCTTGATTCGTCGCCCTCCGATGTCAATTCCGAGTAGCAAGTTGGTCACCTTTCGACGGCACGACCTCCCGGCCTCGGGAGGTGGCCTAACCGGAGAAAGAGTATCAGCCCGCCTGTACAGAATCAATGCAATTCTGGAACATGTTCCGTATTGATACAATTCATCTGTGCAGTGATATCAGTCCTCGCAGTCCTCAACTTGAAGCGTTATTTCCCACCGAGTGTTTCTGTTCGGGGAAGTCACCAAGACCTCTGTCCAAATAATTGAACTTGCAGTTAGCGGATTCAAATACTTGAAGCGACGAAGGAGCAGCGCCGGAAGGCGCGGTACTTGCATCAACCCGACAACTGACTCTTCCGACAAGGCTTAGGTAACCCGCCCTGCCGAGTGATCTGAGACGGAATAATTATTGCATTAGGAGTCAATAAGAATTTCCTGTTGCTGCTCCGATTAACAGTCCGCAGCAGTGAATAAAGAATTTCCTGTTGCTGCTCCGATTAACAGTCCGCCAATTCCTTTCCTTAGGAGGGGTAATGAGAGGTCAACGGCTTTTCAGGCCGATCCGCGGTACTCTATGGGGTGCCGTGGTGCTCGCCCTGCTCTGCTTCGCTTCCCTTGATACGGCCCGGGCGCAAGTGCTCTACGGGTCCGTGTCAGGGAACGTGAGAGACACGACGGGCGGAGCAATACCGGGGGTGGAAGTGACCATCACCAACCCGGCCACGAATTTCAGTCAGACGGCGGTCACGAATGAAGCCGGTGCGTATTTGATCACCAACGTTCCCAGGGGGACGTACACGCTCCGGGCGACCATGTCTGGCTTTCGTGAATTTGTAAACGAAAACGTTGTGGTAACCGTCGGTAACGTGACTCGTCAGGATGTCACGCTTCAAGTGGGCGGTGTAGCCGAAACCATCACGGTTTCTGGCGCCAGCACTCTGCTCCAGACGGACACCAGCGAGGTCAAAGTCCAGGTTGAGAGCAAAGAGATCACCGATCTGCCTCTGAACCAGTATCGGAACTATCAGAGCCTGCTCAACCTGGTTCCCGGCGCGACCCCCGGTGAATTCCAGAACGCGGTTACCGACACACCTGGGCGCGCTTTGACGACCAACGTCAACGGCACCGCCCGCAATAACAACAACACTCGAATCGACGGCGCCCAGAGTGTCAACATCTGGCTGCCGCACCACACCGCCTACGTTCCTCCTTCGGAGACCATCGAGGTGGTGAACGTTTCCACTAACAATTTCGACGCCGAGCAGGGTTTTGCCGGCGGCGCGGCTTTGACAGTCGTCACCAAGTCAGGAACGAACGAACTGTCCGGTTCGGTGTTCGGATACCATGAGAACAGCGCTCTGAACGCCCGAGATTTCTTTAACTATCTCGACGATGATGGTGACGGCGAAGCGGACAATCCGGCGGGCAGGCGTTCAATTACCGGATTCACCCTGGGTGGGCCGATCATGAAGGACAAGTTTTTCTTCTTTGGCGGCTGGGAGGGAACATTCCAGGGATTGGCTAGAACCCAGACGGTCACGGTCGCAACCGCGGCTCAGCGGGCTGGCGATTTCAGCGCCTTCCTGCCTGGCGCCGATCCAAACGTGCCGGATGCGATCATCTTCGACCCGCTCAGCGGCAACCCTGACGGCACAGGCCGCACACCGTTCCCGAACAATATCATCCCACAGGATCGCATGAGTCCGGCGGCCCGCACTCTGCAGGACCTGGTCCCACTGCCGAACCTTCCCGGGGTTACCGACAACTTCGAGCGGTCCGGAACGGAGGCATTGGATCGACACAATATCGACGCCAAAGTCGATTATTACTTCAGCGAGAACTACCGAACGTGGGGCAAGTTCAGTTTCATGGACGCCGAAGTGACTAAAGACGCGATCTTCGGTCCCGCGGGTGGGGGTGCGATCGGTGGGGGCGGCGACGGACGAGGTCTCACCGACGTCAAAGTTTACGGCATCGGCCACACCTGGACGATCACTCCGACATTCCTCATGGATGGCAACTTTGGAGTGAACGATATGGATCAGGAGGTTCTGACCGCAGACATCGACACTGGGAACTTCGGCCAGGAAGTGCTGGGAATCCCCGGCACCAACTCGACCGAGCCGCAGTCTCGAGCTTGCATGGTAGGAGGCATCAATCGTTGCGGCGGAGTCCCCCGATTCGGCATCGGCGGCTATGCGGCTCTCGGCCAGGTGGACGGCTGGAGCCCGCTCTTCAGGGACGAGGACAGCTACACCTTCACCAACAACTTCAGCTGGACCAAGGGAAACCATGAGACTCGGTTCGGATACGACATGGTCCGTCACGATTTGATCCACTGGCAACCGGAAATCGGGCCTGGGCCACGCGGAAACTTTGAATTCCCGATCGAAGTGACCGGATCCAAAGGCGCCGAGATAACCCCGTCGAATGCGAACGGATATGCCGCCTTTCTGTTAGGACAGACCACCGAACTTGGCAAGAGCCTCCAATGGGAGCTGATGACTGCGAACGAGTGGCAGCACGCGGTTTACTTCCGTGACCGATGGCAGTTGACTCCCAACCTGACCTTGAATGTCGGCCTCCGGTACGAATACTATCCGCTGGTCACTCGTGACGACAGGGAGATGGAGTTCCTGGATTTCGAGACTTTCAATGTTATTCTCGAGAACAACATTAAAGTCTCACGAAACAACTTCGCTCCTCGCATTGGCTTCGCCTATCGAATCAGCGATAACGACGTGATCCGCAGTGGTTACGGAATCACTTATGATCCGCTGCCTTTTGCGCGTCCTCTGCGCGGGTTCTTCCCGCTGACGATCGCCGGCACCTTCCGGTCCAATGATCCGTTTGTTCCTCAACAGACTCTCGATGAGGGCATTCCCATCTTCACGGGTCCTGAGACTTCTCCCGGTGCTGTGATTCCACTCCCGTCCTTTGTGGAAATGAGAACGATGCCGGAAGACGAAGTTCACAGGGGTTACATTCAGTCGTGGAACCTGGTATACGAGCGGAAATTGCCAGGTGATGTCGTAACTTCTATAGGTTATGTCGGCACACAGACGACCAATCAGCTGGCGGACCATTTGGTCAACTGGTCTCCTCCCGGAGGCGGTACCGAGGGGCGACAACTGTTTCCGCGCAGCGACGCCACGATCCGGTTCTGGGATGGCTGGCTCAGCGCCAACTACCATTCGTTGCAAGTTGCGATTAACCGACGGTTCACCGGTGGTTTCTTCCTGAAAGGCGCCTACACCTATTCGCGAGCCATCAACATGACCGACGATGACGGCTGGGCCGAGCTCATGTGGAACGACCCGTCGATCCTGTTCCGTAACCGCGCGCAGGCCGGCTTTAATCGTCCGCATGTTCTGCAGCTTGCGGCTATCTATGACTTGCCCTTTGGTCGCACCGGGGACGGAGCACTGAGCAAAATCATCCGCGGCTGGCAAGTGAACGGGATCTTCTCGGTCAGCGAAAACGAGCCCTTCACCGTTACTTCAGCCAACACCATCGAAACCGTTCACAACTCCCAGACCGCCGACCAGATTGCGCCCAACGTCGAAACGCTTGGAGGCATCAGGGATACTCCATATTACGATACCAGCGCGTTCGCGCCGGTCAATCGGATACCTGGACAGACCTGCACAGGCAATGACTGCTACGGGACTGCCGGGCGGAATATCCTGCGTGGCCCCACCTGGGTCAACATGGATTTCTCCCTGTTCCGACGTTTCGCCTTAGCGGAAGATGTCGGACTGGAATTCCGGTCCGAATTCTTCAACATCACCAATACGCCTCACTTCAACAATCCGGAGCCGAGTGCTAATTCCAGCAACTTCATGCGCATCCTCAGCACCAGTGACAATGCTCCGGAGCGTATTGTTCGATTCGGCTTGAGGTTGAGTTTCTAACCATCCTTCTTCAAGAACCGGCTGGCGCCTGCACCCGCGCGAAGCGCAGCCCGGCCGGTTTCACACCAAAGCCCCCGGGCCTGCGGATCGGGCCGGGGGCTTTCTCTGACTCTGGAGAGTCTGCCCCCGCATTCGTGTGGCCTGCTTATCCGCGTAGTCTCCGAACGAGGCAACTACTGGTTCGTTCTGCGAGGGACCTGTGAGAGAATCGGTGCATGCTCGGGACTCTGACTGCCGTGCAAGCACGAACAATCGGGTGTCGTATTGAAAAACAAAGGACAGCAATTCTGGTAGTGTCGCTACTACTGATTAGTATGGCGGCCTGCCTGCCGCTGGTGGCGGCATCCTTGGTCCGCATCGACGGTGAGTTGAAGCAGTGGCACAAAGTAACGCTCACGATCGATGGGCCTGAAGCGAACGAGACCGACACCGATCCGAATCCATTCCTGGATTATCGGATGACCGTCATCTTTACTCATGCCTCCGGCACGCCACGCTATCAGGTACCCGGCTATTTCGCGGCTGACGGAAATGCTGCTCATACGTCCGCCCGATCAGGTCATAAGTGGCGTGCTCACTTATCCCCAGACAAGCCTGGCATATGGAACTATCGCGTGGAGTTCCTCAAAGGCAAGAACATCGCCGTTGAACCGTCGGCTGGCGCCGAAGAATTACGCGGGATTCATGGCGTGGAGGGACGCTTTTCTATCGCGCCGACTGACAAGTCTGGTCGCGATTTCCGTGCCAAGGGTCGTTTGCGATACGTAGGCAAACACCATCTGCAGTTTGCAGGCACCGGTGAATACTTCCTGAAGGCCGGCCCGGACGCTCCCGAAAACCTGCTGGCCTATGCCGATTTTGATGGAACTGCATCCTTGAAGATCTCGAGTACCGTGCGCCCGGGTGAAGCTGCCCCGTCGGGGTTGCACCGATACGAAGCGCACTGCGCGGACTGGAGAGCCGGCGATCCGACCTGGGGCGATGGCAAGGGGAAATGCCTCGTAGGCGCATTGAACTACCTGGCAATGAAAGGCCTGAACGCCTTTTCCTTCATCACCTACAACGTTGGTGGAGACGGGGAAGACGTCTGGCCGTTCACCTCACCTACGGACAAGCGTCACTACGATTGCTCTAAACTGGATCAATGGCAGATCGTTTTCGACCATGCTCAGAAACTTGGCCTATACCTTCACTTCAAAATGCAGGAAAACGAAAACGACGATAACCGGCTGGGGGATCTTACAGTTGTGCCCGCCGCACTTGACGGGGGCGATCTGGGAATGGAGCGAAAACTGTACTGCCGGGAGTTGATAGCCCGTTTCGGGTACCAATTGGCCCTCAACTGGAATCTCGGCGAGGAGAACACCCAGTCGGCCGAACAGCAACAAGCCATGGCCCGGTACATTCGTGAAATCGATCCGTACGATCATCACATAGTAGTTCACACCTTCCCGGACTGGCAGGACAGAGTCTACTCAAAGCTTGTCGGAGATCAGTCGGTGCTGACCGGGGCTTCTTTACAAAACCACTGGAGTCAGACGCACGGAAAGACGCTTCACTGGCTGCAGGAATCGGCAAGGCTGGGGCGTCCCTGGGTGGTTGCCAACGACGAACAGAACCCGGCGGAACTTGGCGTGCCGCCTGATCCTGGCTACCAAGGGTTCGACGGAAAGGCACAAACCCGAGACGGCAAGACTTACGACTTGAACGACATACGCAAGTACACGCTGTGGGGTAACCTGATGGCCGGAGGCGCCGGTGTTGAGTACTACTTCGGCTACAGGCTCCCTCAAAACGATTTGAACTGCGAGGACTTCAGAAGTCGAGACCGCAGCTGGGACTTCTGCCGGATCGCTCTTTCGTTTTTTCAAGATAACCAGATCCCATTTTGGGAAATGACGAACGCCGATTCCCTCGTCGGGAATACGCAATCAGACAACTCGCGCTATGCGCTCGCCAAAGCTGGCGAAGTCTACGTCGTTTACCTGCCTGACGGCGGCAGCTGTGAATTGGATCTGACCGGTGTTACGGGCGCCTACCGGGTCCAGTGGTTTAACCCCCGAACGGGCGGACGGCTCGCCACTGGAAGCGTCAAAGAAGTGCAGGGAGGACGAATCTCAAGCCTTGGCCTGCCACCGTCGGATCCCTGGGAAGATTGGTGTGTCCTGGTCAAGAGGAAGTAAGGTAGGCTTCATAATGAGAGTAACCGATGGTGAATAGGAGAGACTTACCGCCAGGTTTTGTTTACCGTGCGGAGTTCATCTCCGTACAGGAAGAATCGGCACTGCTTGAAGAGATCTCGCTTCTGCCGTTTTCAACCATAACCCTGCGGGGCATGCCGGCTCGCAGGCGCGTCATCCACTACGGCTGGGTTTACGGGTACGAATCCTTCAAAATCACCCCCGGTCCCCCGTTACCGCAGTTCCTCTTTCCTTTGAGGGAGCGGGCAGCTCAGGCTATTGGGCTGAACCCGGAAGAACTCGGAGAGGCGCTGCTCACTGAATACACCGCCGGCGCTGCCATCGGCTGGCATCGCGACGCGCCGGCCTTCGGCATTGTTCTCGCGGTTTCCCTGGCCGGCCCCTGTCGGCTGCGCTTTCGAAAGGGCGAGGGCGCCCAACGTCACACCACCGAAACTATTGTTGAGCCTCGTTCTCTTTACGTTCTGTCAGGGGAAGCACGCGATCAATGGCAACACTGCATTCCCCCCACCAAGGGACTGCGGTACTCGATCACCTTCCGGACACTCAGGAAACAGGCATAGAGAGAATTGCCGGCAAAACCGGCACGGTGCCGGACTCTGGAGAGTCCGGCCACGATAAAGACCCAACGCTCTAACGCCCGCCTGAAGGTCGGACTACAAACAAACAGCAGTCGAATTCTCGCCTTGGATTACTAAGCGCCTGCGTCCAGATCCGCCAGGATCTTTTCGAGCAGCCTGCCCGTGTATCCTCTCAGCCTCTGATCGAGATTGGGATCATCTTTCGGCAAGGCACGAATCGCTCCCTTGATGCCGAGAGCCCGGCCATCCAATTCATCAATCGCGTTGAGGGCGGCTATACTCACATAGACTCCGTGTTTGCGAACGTCGGCGAAGTCAAGGAGTACCTTAAGACAACGATCCAGTCCACTCTGCTTGCCGTAGAGTCCCAACGCCTCTGCCGCGACGATCTTCACGGACGGAGAGGGATCGCTGGACAGAGCTTCTTCAAGCGCTTCCTCGCATTCGATCACCGCTTCCCGTCCTCGCATGCGGATTCCCATCACCGCCCAATAACGTACAGCCGCGTCGGTATCACTGAGGAGACCCTTCAGGTGGGAGACAGCGTCGGACGAAAGGGACGAGGCCTGCTCAGCCGTCTGAATGATACGCTCCAGAGGCAGAGCCGGGTCATGGCCGACCTCGTAGGCGGTCTTTCCCTTGGCTCGCTGGTGCATGTCCGCTTCTGGAAGGAACCCCACGTCGCGAATGCGAAGAGCAAGTTCACGCTGTTTTCCGCGCAGCCTCTCAAGGACATCGCGATATTCGGGATAGTTCGCGAGATTACGCACTTCGTCCGGGTCTGTTTCGAGATCGTATAACTCTTCCGGCGCCTTCGTTTCCCAGAATGTTTTCTGCTCCGGCCGCAGCTTCCCCTGGTCGTAAAGGTCCTTCCACACCCGTGTAGTGGGGGTCTCGAACATGTAACTCACGTACTGGCCGTAGATCTTATGGGGCATGAAGTTTCGGATGTAAACATAGCGCTTGTCTCGAACTGAGCGGACCAAGTCGAGGCGTTCATCCATTCGTCCCCGGAAGCCATAGAGACAATTCTGCTCGGGCGCTGCAAAAGGCCCCATGAAGGCGTGGCCTTGCATGTAGGCGGGCGGATTGATTCCCGCCAGGCTTAAGACCGTAGGAGCGAGATCGACAAAGCTGACCAATCGCTCCGACCTTCCGCCCGGCCTGTAATCGGGAGGAGCCAGACGCCTGAACTTCTCGGGAACATACACGATAAGCGGCACGCGCAACCCACTGTTGTAGGGCCAGCGCTTGCTTCTTGGCATGCCCGGTCCATGGTCCCCGTAATAGAACACGATGGTCTCCTCATGCAGGCCGTCACGCTCGAGTTCGGCCAAAACCTTCCCGGCTGCCACGTCCATTTCGGTCATCTTGTCGTAGTACTGTGCCCAGTCCTGTCGTACTTCCGGGGTATCCGGGTGGTATGCAGGGACTCGAACCTTTGACGGGTCGTGCACCGCGTCGTGCGGACGTCTACGGATCTGGCTCTCATGCGTTTGGGTGAAGTTGAAAACCGCAAAAAAGGGCTGTCCGGGTTTTCGGTTTCTCCAATGAGCCTGCGTACTCGATTCGTCCCACACCTGACCCGGTTTCTCGACGTTGTAATCTTCTTTGCTGTTGTTGGTGCAGTAGTAGCCTGCGTCGCGCAAAAACTGGGGATACAGCTTCATACCTTCCGGCAAAGGAACATTGCTTCGCATGTGCTCCGAACCTGTGGAAGGAGGATACATTCCGGTAATAATCGTTGTCCGAGCCGGAGCACAGACCGGGGCGTTCGACCAGGCATTCAGATAAATCGTGCCCTTGCTCGCCAGCCGATCCAGGTTGGGAGTTGTGGCAAACCTGTCGCCGTAACAGCCAAGGTGTGGTCCATTGTCTTCGCTGGTAATCCAGAGGATGTTGGGGCGTTGATTGCCCTGCTGCAAGAGATTTGCTGAAGCTCCAGCGGCCGCCAGCAACGAGGCGTCGGTGAGAAAGTCTCTTCGAGTGACCCGGTTCTTCATGCGGGATAGTTAACCACAACAGAGCCGGGAGCGCAGTAACTTCCTGCTGAGTGACTGGCCGTTGCGTTTGACCGGTATTCCAACAGGCTCTTTCCCGCCCTCCCCGCTCTTCCCTCCCTCGATTGACTCTCTGCACTTCCGTCCCTAAAATCATCGGGAGTTTATGGAGGTCTAGCAATGCCGGATAACAGTCCGTTGACACCCGTTGGCCTGGACAATACACCATGGGACCACAAATGGGGTTTTGCCGACACTGAATTCATCGTTCATGAGGACCGCACCGTTGAGCTGACGGGAAAGCGTTACAACCTTTCCGGTTATAGGATGCCGGACTTTATCCCGTACGTGGAGGAAGTGCTGGGTATCCAGCTTGATATCCACGACCAGAAGGAGGAACTAAAGAACAAACCTATTGACCCGCCGATCCTGAACCCAGGCTTCTGCGAGGCGGTCAAGGCTCACTTCCACCCCGGTCAGTACAGCTTCGAGGACCGGGATCGTCTGCTTCACAGCCATGGGCAGACCACCACAGACGAAGTCTACCAGGTACTCTACGGCCGCTTGGAGCGCTTTGCGGACATGGTTTTTTACTGCGAGTCTGAGGAGGACGCCAAGAATATTGTCCGCCTTGCCGGCGAGCATGACGTTTGCCTGGTCCCTTATGGAGGAGGCACAAGCGTCAGCTGCGCTCTCAAACTGCCGCCTTGGGAAAAAAGAATGATTGTTTCGGTCGACATGCGAAGAATGAACAAGATCGAATGGATCGACCGGAAAAACCTCCGAGCCTGTGTGCAGGCAGGAATCGTCGGTGTGGCTCTGGAAAACGAGCTGTCGAAGCACGGCATGATGTGCGGGCATGAGCCCGACAGTATAGAGCTTTCTACCCTGGGCGGATGGATCGCAACCAACGCCAGCGGCATGAAGAAAAACCGCTACGGGAATATCGAACAGATTGTCGAGAATATCACCCTGGTTACCCCCGCGGGCGTTATTGAACAGATCGATCCGTTATGCCGCGCGTCTATTGGGATGCAGCCTCAAAACCTGCTTTTCGGAAATGAAGGAAATCTGGGACTCATAACTAAGGCGGTCATCAAAATTCATCCTCTGCCGGAGGTGACAAAGTACGGCTCGCTCGTATTCCCGGACATCGACACGGGTATTAACTTTCTGTACGAGCTGGCCCATAGCGGCCTTCTCCCGGCGAGCATCCGACTGGTCGACAACATCCAGTTTCGTTTCGGTTTGGCGCTGAAAAAACGGACCGACAGCTTCTTGCAGACCGCGCTTGATAGCATCAAAAAGTCGTACCTCCTCAAGGTCAAAGGCTTCGATCCCCACAAAATGGTGGCGGCCACCGTGGTCATGGAGGGTTCTGCCCGGGAGGTCGCGCAGCAGGAGAAGCATCTGTACCGGCTCGCCAAGAAGTACAACGGAATTCCGGGCGGCGCCGATGCCGGCCAGCGGGGCTACATGTTGACCTACGCCATAGCTTACATCCGGGATTTCGTGGCCAAATTCCACGTCATCGGGGAAACATTCGAAACCTCGGTCCCCTGGTCCAAAATCAAACAGGTTTGCGAAGCAGTCGAGAAGCGGCTACGCGAGAAACACGAAGAGTTCAAGCTTCCGGGAAAATTCTACGTCTCTTATCGGATCACCCAGGTGTACCACACGGGCGTCTGCGTCTATTTCATGTACGGACTTTACACCAAAGGAGTCGAGGAACCGGCTAAGGTCTACAGCCACATCGAGCATTCCCTGCGGGAAGCGATCTTGGAAAACGGCGGGTCGATCTCACATCACCACGGCGTCGGGAAATTGAGAAAAGACTTCATGAAGCAGACGCTATCCCCTGACAGCATTGAATTCCTGAAACGCGCCAAGCAATGCGTCGATCCCAAGAACGTTTTCGGGGTCGGGAACAACGTTTTCGCCAAGGAGTGAATAAAGAACCGAGAAGGGACATCGGTTGTGTCCCTTCTCTAGAAAAACTCTCACAGCGGAACTTCAACTACACCTGTTCCGGAACGACAAAGGGCGGCCGGTATCTGCGCGTTAAGAGCTGGTTAGCCCAGTAGCCAAGATCATACTCGGCGCTCGAAAGGAATTTCTCTTCTTTCGGGTCAATGTCCAAGGCAGCGCCTAAGACTGGCTTGACACAAGACATGTCAACGCCATTCGCGATCAGGTGTTCCGTGAACCGAGACAACGCCTCGGATACATCGGCCCTTCCCTTGATTTTCTCCACGATCTCTTCTACCGGACGTTCGGCTCCCAGTCGATGAGAGATGTTGCCTAGATGGCATAGAGCCGACGAGATATGGCCTTCCAGGATATCCGCAGCCAAATCACTGGCTTTGCGGCTTCTTACCGCCCGGATGAAATTCGGGACATGATCGTCCCCGCCGCTGCTTGAGAACTGCTTAACCCGCTTGTTATCGCGATCGTAAACCCAGCCGCCGCCAGCGCCTCCTACGAAGGAGCCTTCCTCACAATCGATCACGAAACCGATTCTCACGCCGCGATAGTGGTCCATGTTCTCGACGCCGGCTCTTTCAGGAAGGCCGCGGACTTCGAAAATCAGGGGTGCGGCAGGATAGTCCAGAACCGCGACCTGCGTATTCGCTGTTTCGCCGTCATCCTCGTAGCCGAATCTTCCACCGATGCTGAAGACTCGAGGCGGAAATCCCTTTTCTCCCAGCATCCATCGGCACATATCCATTTCATGAACGCCCTGGTTGCCGATATCACCGTTTCCCGTCTGCCAGAACCAGTGCCAATCGTAGTGGAATCTTTCCCTTCTGAGCGGCTTTAGAGGCGCAGGACCACACCACAGATCGTAGTGAACCCCGGCAGGGATGGGCTGTGGGCCGTTTGCCTGCCCGATGCTCGGGCGTCGCTTATAGCAGAAACCTCGCGCTCTCAGGATCTTCCCAAGGCGTCCGCTTCGAAGATACTCAGCCACTTCCTGAAGCGCAACATCGGATCTCGACTGCGTGCCCGCCTGGACGATTCGTCCATATTTGCGTGCCGCCTCAACGGCCTTTCGACCTTCGAAGACGTTATGAGAAATGGGCTTCTCGACATAGACATCTTTCCCGGCCTGGCAAGCCCAGACTGTCATTAGAGAATGCCAGTGATTGGGAGTAGCTATACTGACGGCATCAATGTCTTTGTTTTCCAGAAGCTTACGAAAATCAACATAGGTCTGTACCGTGATGTTCTCGGCACTGAGTTTCTTGACTTCGCGGTCCAGGATGCTTTCATCGGCGTCGCAAAGTGCGACGACCCTTACCCCCGGAACCTGTTTGAACATCTGGATATGATGACTTCCCTTGGAATTCAAACCTACCACTGCCACCCGGACCGCGTCGTTCGCCCCCAGGGGTTTGCCGGAGGAAAAGACAGGCCGGGAGGTCGCGAGGTAAGAGACCGCACCCCCTGTGGAAACCTGTTTGATGAAATCGCGCCGATTCGTATCCTGCATTTCTACCCTCGATAACCTCGATAACATTCCGATAGTCTTTACGAAGACAAAGTGTCAGTGTAACAGTGAAAAGCCCCTGTGAAAAGGATTTCGAGGGTCTCAAATGCGTGGATAAAGGAGGGGCACGCAGCGGGTTGCAAGAACAGAGGCCAGGAGCACAGCATATTTGGCGGAGCGACCCGGCCCTTGCTGTGAGCCTCCTGTCGAAGTTTACTTCCTGGAACTCTGGAGCGTGTGGAATCCAAAAGTTGGCGCCTTGGGCCGTGTCGCTCCGCTGAAAAGCGCTACGCTTCCAAGCTCTGTTCAACCAGCAGCCAACTCCCCCTATATCAACAGCCGTCGGCCAGTTCCCTCTCCATCCGCCTCAAAATGCCATCCGGCTCGCTCACACCCAAACGGGCTATCTCGTCGGCGCGCTCCTGGGAGTCGGCAACCGCGTAGATTCGCAATTCATCGGCATTGCCTGAAGGCCTGATATGCGCTATGTCCCGGTTAGTGAAATAAACGCGCACTCCATCCGTGTAGTTGATCTTTTCAATCGCTCCAAAGCCCAGGCTCGAGGAGAAAAAGCGTGCCAAGATGGATCTGATCACAAGAGCCGACTCCAGCTCCTGGCGGCTGGACTCGACTTCACGGCCTTCTTCGTCCAGAAATCTCGGTACTTCCTCGAAAATCGTTTCGCACACTTCTGGATTCGTCGGCCTGAGTCGCGCGAGCATGCCAAGAGCCCGGGATCGGGGAAATTCTCTTAGCAAGGAGGCCTTACTGTACCGGGCGGGCAGTGATTCAAACAGTTCCACCAGGCTGATCCCCTTCTGTTTGGCCGCAAAAAGTACACAGAGGACTGGGAGTAAGGCGTCTCGGGTCGGGAGGGCACGCAGCGTTCGCTCGCCAGAATAAATGTCAGAGCCCAGGAGGAACCCTCCGTTCGCCTCCCAGCCGCAGGTTCGACGTTTGCCCTTAGCCCGCGCCTTTTCAATTCCGGCAATAACGAATGGGGACCCAATCCGGGTTTTCGGTTCCACCTTGTCTCGCAGGCTCCCGAAGTCCACGGCGTCATTACAGCTGATCGGCACCACCACGCTGTCGACTTGCAGAAATTCGGCGACGAGCATGCCCAGCCGGTCCCCTCCAAAAAACCGAACTGACTGCCCTCCTGATCCGGAGGTCGGCGCGAGGACCAGTGGCCGGTCGCTATCGCCGTCAGTCGACACAACCGCATCAATCGAACCGTATTCCCTTCTGGCTTCGTCGACCAGAACACCAACCTGGGCAAGTATTTCCTGATCGATGTTTTCAGTATCAATAGGCACAAATGTATCGCTTCGGCCGGCGCAAATGACTTCCGCGCCAAACGATCCGAGCACCTCCGCCAGAATATCCCGGCCGACTGCCGAATGCTGGTAAACCAGCACGCGCAACCCCTTAAGGTCGCGGTCGGCAAAGAAACTCAAGTAACGCTCGATGTAGGCGCTCTTCCCTCTTTCATCTACGGGTCCAAGTTCGCTGTGCCCTGACTTGAACATCCCGTGTTCGTTGAACAGAGATGTTGAGAGCGGCTCGTCATACAGTCGCGTTCGAATTTCGTCGACGAACCGCCCAATCGGTTCCTCATCTTTCTTGAGCAATTCCCGGCAACCGGTGTTCACCTTATAGCCGTTGCGGTCAAAGGGGATGTGAGATCCGGTGACCATGATGCTCCCCTTGCCGTTCAGAAACCCGTAGTACGCAAGCGCCGGAGTTGGAATGGCGCCGAGGTTGACCGGTATCAGCCCCGCATCCCGGATGGCTCTCTCGATAGTCTGAGCCAGCTCTCCGCGACCTTTCTGCTCGGCCACAAACCGAGTGGAACTTGGGCGCAAATCGTAAGCAAAGTAAAAAGGATCGCCCTCGGAGATCCCTCCCTCTTCAGCCGGGAGCGACTTCAGGTACTCAAGCTCGGCACGGGCATTAATGTAGACCTCCAACTGCGTCAGGTCTACGACCTTTCCCCGCCGGCCGCTCGTTCCGAATCGGAGAATCTCGGGTTCGTACTGCAGGCACGACCGGAGAGAAGCATTCTCGTTCATCGATGGCTCCATTGCTAAACTGACTGGCGTCGCCGCTCGCGATACCAACGGATCAATTGGTTGGTCGAACTGTCGTGACTTAACGATGCCAGTTCAACGCTGGTCAACTCCGGAAGTATCCGATTGGCGAGTACCTTGCCGAGTTCAACGCCCCATTGATCGAAGCTGTTCACATTCCAGATGATTCCCTGGGTGAAAATCTTGTGTTCGTACAGTGCGATCAGCTTGCCCAGCGTGGCCGGATCGAGCCGTTCGGCCAGAATAGTGTTCGTCGGCCTGTTTCCAGCAAAGACCCGATGGGGCACCAGGTCTCCGCGGATCTTTTCAGCCCGAACCTGATCCTCGGTCCTGCCGAAAGCCAGGGCCTCGGTTTGAGCGAACAGATTTGCGATCAGTTTATCGTGATGATCGCCCAGGGGATTTCGGCTCTCGACAAAACCTATGAAATCAGCGGGAATCAGTTTCGAGCCCTGATGCAGCAGTTGATAAAAAGCGTGCTGGCCATTGGTCCCCGGTTCTCCCCAGATAATCGGGCCGGTCTGCCATTTGACCGGCTCACCATCACGGGTCGTAGACTTTCCGTTCGATTCCATATCCAGCTGCTGGAGATAAGCAGGAAAGCGACTGAGATATTGATCGTAAGGGAGAATGGCATAGCTTTCCGCGCCGACGAAGTTGTTGTACCAGATGCCGAGCAGCGCCAGAATGACCGGGAGGTTCCGTTCCAGCGGAGCGTTGCGGAAATGCTGGTCCATCGCGTAATAACCGCCCAACATGTCAAAGAAGTTCTCCGGGCCTATGGCCACTACCAACGAGAGGCCGATTGCCGAGGGCAGGCTGTAGCGTCCCCCCACCCAATCCCAGAACTCAAACATGTTGTTCTCGGCGTCGATACCGAAAGCCTCGACCGCTTCGCTGTTCGTCGACACAGCCACGAAGTGGCGCCTGATTGCATTCTCATCGTGGAAAGCGTCCAGCAACCAGTGACGAGCGGAAATCGCGTTGGTCATCGTCTCCTGGGTGGTGAAGGTTTTGCTCGCAACGATGAACAGCGTCTCTTCAGGTGAGACACCGCGTAAGGTTTCGACAAGGTGTGTCGAATCAACATTTGAAACAAAACGGACCGACAGGCGACGATCGCTGTATGGACGAAGCGCTTCATGCGCCATGGCCGGTCCCAGGTCTGACCCGCCTATTCCGATGTTGATGATCGTCTTAACCGGCTTGCCTGTGTGCCCTTTCCACTCCCCGCTCCGGATGCTACGCGAAAACTCAGCCATTCTGGCGAGAACACGTCGGACCTCGGGCATCACGTCCTGCCCGTCAACCCAGACAGGAATGCTCGATTGATTACGTAAAGCCGTGTGCAAAACGGCCCGCTTTTCGGTCACATTAATCTTCTCTCCATTGAACATGCGTTCAATTTCGCCGCGAAGATCGACCGCGCGGGCCAAGGCGAAAAGAAGCTTCATCGTCTCATCGGTAACCCGGTTCTTGGAGTAATCGAGGAAAATTCCTGCAGTCTCCAGAGACAGGCGCGAAGCGCGTTCGGGATCGCTGGAGAAAAGATCGCGAAGATGAAGCGGTGATATCTGTTGGTAATGTCGAGCAAGAGCCTTCCATTCGGGTCGATCAATCACAAGTGTCATAGATTCCTTTCGAACCGTAGAGCGTACCTGAGCCGGGGCCGGCCTGTAAACGGCAAGAGGCTCGATTTGATCCCGCGTCAACCCCCCTTTCACAACCGCAAGAACCGGCGAATGCCGCAGAAAGATGGGCCAGACGTTTCCGAGATCCCGGTAGCGTCCTAATCGCTTACGCGAAAGCTGGAAGCCATGCTGTTAAACGCTGGTTGGAAAGCGTCGTAATCACGCTCTGGCGATATAAAAAGCATGTAGATCAGCCGGTTGCCTGATACCGGCCGCGTCACCAACACGACTCGCTCGTTTTCTTGGGTAACCGGTGAACGCCCGGACAGCGAAAGCGACAGTCCCTGCACCCCATCGACTGAAACGCGTCGCGGCGAACGGCTCTCGCGCCGCAGGTAGTTATTGGAACTGAGCAACTGCGCCAGGAGGCCCTCGGTGGCGTCCTCGAGAGAAAACCGTCGTCGCCGCGTGCGGGAACCCGAATCGGCGGCAGCAGGGTCAAAGCTGCCAATGATGGTCCCGTAGATAATCGATTCCTGGCCTTGATACCGGACGATGCCCCCCTCGGGCGCCAGTGTCACACCGCCTCCGTCTGGCGATTCATAGGCGCGCCAGTTATCAGGGTAGCGGATGCGAAAGGCGCCAGACTTCTGCTCGAACGTGCGCAACTTGGACGAAGGTCGAGCCACGTTGACACGGACAGGCCCGCTCTGCTGCTCCTCCGCGTCAGGCTGGGTTCCGGCCGGCTGACTCTTGGCTAACTCGTTCATGGAAGGCGCCTTCGCCATTCGGTTCAGCCGTGACCGAATCCGACCGAAATCGCCAACAGGAGATCGGGAGTCGTATCGGCCGATGAGCTGCGCCTCCTTCTGAATACGTGCGGCACGGTCGGCCGGTGCCGGATGACTGCTGAAAAACTGCTCAATCTTGCTCGGATCCCGGCCTGCTTGTTCGCGCAATGTCTGGAACATTCGCGCCATTGCCATCGGATCATATCCGGCCGCGGCCAGCATCTGCGCTCCGACTACGTCCGCCTGCTCCTCAGCTGAGCGGCTGAACTTCAGGAACAAGGAGTTGAGGCCGAAGCCTCCGATCGCTTCCATAATGCTGCTGGTCGTTCCACCTCCCAACACCCCTCCGAGGATTCCCAGACCAGCCTGCCCCAAGTACGCCTTCGATGCCTGATTGGTGCCGTGACGGAGGGCGACATGCGCTATTTCGTGCGCCATCACACCCGCCAGTTCTGCTTCATCACCGGCCGCTTCAATCAAACCCCGGTTGACGTACATGTAACCGCCTGGCAAGGCAAAAGCATTGACGTCGGCGACGTTGACAACTTTGAACTGATAAGGAAATTTCGGCCCCGGCGCCACGGCAGCCAGGCGATCGCCTATGCGCGAAATGTAGTTCTGGATCTCGGAATCCTTCAGTATGGGCAGTTGCCGTTCCACTTCGATGGCTGATTGTTTGCCGATTTCTACGTCCTGCTCTTCCGAGAAAATGTTGAAACCCGGCTTGACTGTCGTCTGCGCTTGAATTCCCGCCTGCCAAAGGCCGGTCATAAGTGCAAGAACCGCGAAACGCCTCGTCCGAAACCAGATCGATTGCCGCATGCTTCCTCCTGCTCTCTAATTGATGTTACAGCAGCTTGCAAGGTTGCGGGAATTAATCGCTAAGTTTTTGACACGTTTGTAGTCGTGCGGATTTATAATGGTAACCCAAACTTGGAGGGGCTGAATGATCGTGCGAAACAGAAAGCCGCCTTGGGATCGACTCCTTGCTTTATTTCTCCTCGCAATCTTTCAGCTTCTTGTCACTGTCGTTGGGACAGAGTAACGGGAACCGAAACGACATCTGTGACCGGCCCTTATGTTGCGGCAGCTCGCGAGGTTGCGGGAATTAATCGCTAAGTTTTTGACACGTTTCGGCGTCCTGCGCATCTACATGGTAATTCTGGATTGGAGGCACTAAACAATGGTGCGAAATGGAAGACCGTCTTTGAATCGACTCCTTTCTCTCCTCGCGATCTTTCAAATCTTTATCAATGTCGCTGGGGATAGCCTGGTCGCTCAGTCGTTGCGAGCCGAAAAGACTCGGGCTCAGCTCGTGAACTCGCGCGATATAAATGATTACCTTCCGCTCAGGGTTGGCAACAAGTGGGTTTATTCGGTAGAGCGTGCCGGCCTCGGTTCCGTCTCTCGTTGGGAAGTCGCAGTGGAGCCCGACGCCAATGAACCGGTACGGATGTCCCCCTACTATCGCCTGACCGGATATTTCACGTCCAAGACAACTAGCCTGGTTTACTCCAACCGGAACCAGGACGTGTTCGAACGTGGAAACGATAGGAGAGATTATCTCTGGTACCAGTTTGGCGCGCCTGTCGGATACAGCTGGGAGATGCGGTTTCCACCCGAGCATTCCGAAAGCTGTCAAGATGGCGCCCGGCTCTCCATAGGTGCGCGTGATGAAGTTGTCACAACGCCAGCGGGCGAGTTCAGGGACGTCATTCGAATCGACTATCAGACCCTTTGTCAGGATGCCGGGATTGTCAGCGAATGGTTTGCCCCCGGGGTGGGACTCATACGCCGCGAGGAGACCTCCTTTGCGGGACCTGTCATCAGCGAACTGGTGTATGCCGAGTTGGGAAAGACGACCTTGCCGCGAGGCGCTTATTCGACTTCGCTTTACTTGTCCAGCCCCCGGTACGGCTATAACCTGATGCCGCCTGTCGATCCCTCCCGACTGCCTCGAGTCAGGGGTGCCTTCGTGGTCCGCAACCGCACCGGTGAACCTTTTGAGCTAGTATTTCCGGATTCTTGTCAGGGGCTGCGACTCGAGGTTCGCAATTCGGAAGGTGAGGTGGTTCTTGAGAAGAACACGCTGGAAAACGTGGCCTGCCTGCCAGTGGTGACGCATGTTGATCTGAGCAGGCGGCCCCTGGTTGTTCCCTTCTCTTTTGTGCTGTCCGACAAAGAGGGGAAACCGCTTCCCGATGGGTTATACACCCTGACAGCAGAGCTTTTGAACTTGCCAAACCCACCCGTCGCGCGCTCTGTCTTCGAAGTCGAGTCAGTCCACTAAAAGCAGGGGTAAAGGGATAAAGGGGTAAAGGGGAAAAGCATTTTCCATTTAGCTTTTTGCCCCTTTACTTCTCCATCCCTTTATCCCTTGCAGTTCGTGTTACTCTAGACTCGTAACGACTCCTCCGGGTGTGTTCGACGAATGACCCCTGCGCTTCTTATCCGAACACGTGACGGCGGGACACGGACAGTCCCTCTGGAGGCGCCGGTCGTGATTCTGGGACGGTCACGAGAGGCCGACCTGAGTTACCCCGAAGACACGGCGCTTTCGCGTCGTCACCTGGCCTTCGAAAAATCCGGGGAAAGCTGGGTCGTGCGCGACCTGGGAAGCAAGAACGGCACCTACCACAACGAGGTCCTAGTAACCCGTCCGACGCGGCTGCATCCAGGCGACAGAATCGTAGCCGGGCATCTCATCATCGACTTCAGTGCGTCGCCAATACCGAATGAAACCGTGGTTTTTGTGGAAGAAAGTTCCACTAATCCGGCGTTTGGCAAGACGCTGGTGAGCAACCTCGATGACGCCCTGTCGGACCGTGAGGGAATCGCCCCGGTTGCGGGCGGCGACAGTCGGGTCGTCTGGCGACATATCCGGACCCTGGTCCGCGCCGGGCGTGAACTGGCCGGCCATCAACCGCTTTCCGAACTCTTC
>ERZ795047.1854-NODE-1854-length-21299-cov-8.253907_pt1 | contig 21299 bp, 21 predicted proteins | sample MGYA00375131_ERZ795047 | MGnify/ENA primary metagenome ERZ795047 (study PRJEB30176, sample SAMN05720228) | activated sludge metagenome | isolation source: Anaerobic digester | place: Japan | collected 2015-05-20 ...
AAATCCTTTGTTTAACTTCAGAAGCTGACATTGCAATCTCTTCTTTGGACAAATTGTGGTTCTTTTTATCTTCAGTTGAAGCTGCTTTACTAGCAGCCGGATCTGGAAATTTATGTTTATTTGTTACATATATTACCAGAGAAATTAATATCGCGATTATTGTTGCAATAAAAGCAAAATGGAAACCTCTTGTAAATACATCGAGGTATTGATTGCAGAAAGCAGTCATATTTGAAACAGGTTCGCCATTTAACATTACTTGAGAAGAGTAAGTTTGAAGATTAGCTATCTGTTCAGGATTCATTGCAGCAGAATTCGATAAAAAATTGTGGCAAAGTTCGGGGAGTTGAGCATTGTAATCAAAACCATTATGTTTAAGCCACCAGTTTCTTACACCAATAGCAATAAAAGGAGCAAAGAAGCCTCCAATATTTATGAACATATAAAATAGCTGAAAACCAGCATCTCTCATATCCTTAGGCTTGCCATTTTTGTCCAGACCGAATTTCTTTGCGATATAATCCTTGTAGTCTTGTTTGTCATACATTTGTCCAACCAATGCCTGAAGGTTACCTTTAAAAAGTCCGTTGCCAAAGGCAATTACCAACAAACCTAAGCAAGTGATTGAAAGATAAAGCGGAACACTTGAGACAGGAGTGGGAGTAGGAATAGCAATAATCAAATAACCAAAAGACATCAAAATAAGTCCCCAAAAAATAGTACGCTTATAATTACGAGTCTTGTCGGCAATCAAACCTCCAACTACAGCAAGAACATAGATTGATGCGTAGAAAGCGGAGTAAATATAGCCTGTAGAGGTCTCAGACAGACCGAATTTTGCAGAGATGAACAATGTCAATATTGCCATCATAATGTAGAATCCGAAGCGCTCTCCCATATTTGCGAGAGCTGCTGCCAGTAGTCCTTTCGGATGTGATTTAAACATATGGTATTAATTTTAGATTAGTTAAAAATTCCTCATAATTCTACAAAAATACTAAAATTTGGATAACTTTGTTAAAAATGTAAAATCAACGAATGTATAGGATTCCTTATTACCTCACTCTTATATTTGCCTATCTTTTTTCATTGTTGCCCAAAAAAATCCATTATTTAATATCGGATTTTTCGGCTTGGTTGTTGAGAGATGTTATTAAATACAGGTTGGATGTGGTTATTGTTAACATAGCAAGATCTTTTCCTGAGAAAAAGTACGATGAGATTAAGTTAATTGTTGATAAATTTTATCACAATTTTACCGACATTTTTTTTGAAATGATATGGTCTGTTTCAAGATCCATTTCAAAATGGAGAGATAATGTTGAGACATATGGTTTGGACATAGTTAATTCAGCTTATAAAAGAAATGGCTCTGCAATGATTGTCATGGGTCATTTTGCAAATTGGGAACAGATGCTTGCTATAGATATGTCACCTTCTGGATACAGAAATGAAGACTTGAGGATTGTATATAAGAAATTGAGTAGCCAATTTTCGGATTTTATGATACAATGGGTAAGGAAACGCCATTCAGAAGCAGCGCTTGTGGAGATGAACGAAATAGCCAGATATATGCTTAAACACAGAGATGAGAAACTGTGTTATATATTTATTGCAGATCAAGTACCGCTTCCCGGTTCAAAATTTCAGACAAAATTTTTAAATCAACCAACTCGTTTTTTTGAAGGACCCGAACAACTTTCAAGAAAGTTGAATATTCCTGTTATATTTCTTAAAGCAAAAAGAGTTGGACGTGGTAAATACAATGCTAAATTTGTATCTATAACAGAAAATCCTTCATCTCTTGAGGAGGGTGAAATAACGAACAGATTTGCATCGCTGTTGGAAGAGGAGATTATTCAGAGTCCTGCAGACTGGTTATGGTCACACAGAAGGTGGAAAAGGGATAATTAATATATTAAATAAATATTCAATATCATGAAATTTTTGAAAATATACCTACTGTCTATATTTCTGCTATTAACCTCAATTGCAGGTTCCCAGACTTTAACGCAGGGAGAGACAGTCCCGCTTGGAGCAATAGTATATTCTCTTCCAAGTACTACAATACATTTTAATGTAACGGCAGACCATGAGTCCTTTGTGGCCGGTCCTTATGCCAAATTTGCCCAAAAGTATCTTGGGATACAGGCCAGAGAGGACAATATGGAAATTTACAAATTGAAATCAGTGGAGATTACCCCTTACATTGAAGCGGATTACTCTGCTAATTATGCAGTCAATCTGGGTAATTCCAAGAATGCGTCTGCCAATTTTCTTGAATTTATAAGTCAAGGGTTAATTATGTGGTCAGATTCATATGCCGGGAAAAGTGACAAGATGAGGTTCCACAATATTACTTCTAGCCAACTGTTTAATCCTGCAAGTGTTTCTAATAATCTTACAAGCGAGCAAACCACACTTTATAAAACTGTTCAGACTGCAAAAGGCCTCGAAAAGGTGGGCGTTCAGCAGAGTCAGGTTGTGGAGAAGAGCATCGAAAGAAGAGCAGAAGAAGCTGCTAATCTTATATTTAAACTGAGAACAAAGAGGCTTGAGATTATTACCGGAGAAACTGATGCTACTTTTAGTGGTGATGCGTTGAGAGCTGCAATAGAGGAAATTAACAGAATAGAGGATGAATACATGTCGCTTTTTTTAGGTAAAAGCATATTTGATATTCAAGAAATGAGTTATGACGTTGTTCCTTCACAGGACAACCAGAAACAGATATATATAGCCTTCAGATTTTCTGAATCACAAGGTTTATTGCCTGCATCAAATATTGCTGGAAGACCTGTTGTTTTGGAACTCTCGTTGGAAGATAAAGTTGCACCTGCACCTAAGACCGACATTTCAGGAGGAAAGGGAAGTATAGTATATAGAAGACCGGCAGCTATGGTGGCTAAAGTTATTGATGGCCAGAATATCCTTTTACAGACAAGAGTTCCTGTATATCAGTTGGGGAACTTGCTATCATTTCCCATAGAGGTGGCAACAGCAAAAAAGTAAATTGTTTAATCTTAACAAATTTTAATATTTATAGAAATGAGTATTGCTAATTTAAATCCAACAAGGGTATGGAAACATTTTGAATCTCTTACCCGGATACCCCGTCCTTCAAAGAAAGAAGCCAAGGCTGTAATGTTTATGGAAAATTTCGGGAAAAGTTTGGGTCTTGAAACATTTAAGGATGAACTTGGAAACGTTATTATACGAAAACCTGCTACCAAAGGTATGGAAAATCGTAAAGGGATTATTCTACAGGCACATATAGATATGGTACCTCAGAAAAATAGTGACAAGGTTCATGATTTTGAGAAAGATCCAATTGAACCCAGGATTGTGGATGACTGGGTATATGCAACAGGTACCACCCTTGGTGCTGATAATGGAATGGGAGTAGCTGTGGCAATGGCTGTTCTTGAAGCTAAAGATCTAGTTCACGGTCCTATTGAAGTATTGATTACTGTTGATGAAGAGACAGGGATGACAGGAGCAAGAGGTTTAAAACCGGGTCTTTTGAAAGGTGACATATTGATAAATCTCGATTCAGAAGACGAAGGAGAACTTTATGTCGGATGTGCAGGTGGTCTGGATGCAACGGCAACATTCCAATATACAACAGTTTACGTTCCTGCAGATTATATTGGACTTTCCCTTGCTATAACCGGCCTTAAAGGAGGCCATTCAGGTATGGATATAGTTCTTGGTCGTGGAAATGCCAACAAGGCTTTAGTGAGATTACTTCTGCCTCTCGTTGAAAAATCAGGTGCCATGATTGCATCCTTTGAAGGTGGTTCGTTGAGAAATGCAATTCCAAGAGAGGCTTTTGCAACTTTGGCGATTCCTGCCTCAAAGATATCAACTGCCAGAAAGATAGTAAGCAAACATTTTAGCGACATGAAAGCAGAACTTGCTGCTCAGGAACCGAATCTCAATATTGAACTTAATATTACTAAAAGACCTGTTAGAGCAATTGATCCGGAAATTGCCCTCAAGGCAGTTAAGGCAATCTATGCATGTCCAAACGGGGTTGAGAGAATGAGTGATGCGATGCCGGGGCTTGTAGAAACTTCCAACAACCTAGCGATTGTTAAAAGCGGGAATGGGAAGATAGATGTTAAGTCTCTTATGAGAAGTTCCGTTGATTCTGCTAAGGAAGTACATGCAATTGCCCTTAAGTCAGTTTTTGATCTTGCAGGAGCTAAAGTCAGTCTGACAGGTGGTTATCCTGGCTGGAAGCCGAATATGGATTCGGATATCTTGAAAATCATGAAGGGCGTTTATAAAAAGCTTTACGGCAAAGAGCCTGAGGTAAAAGCCATTCATGCAGGTTTGGAATGTGGCATTCTTGGAGGAACATATCCTAATTGGGACATGATTTCGTGTGGTCCAACCATCAAATCTCCTCATTCTCCGGATGAAAGAGTGAATATTAAAAGTGTTGAAAAGTGGTGGAACTATGTAGTTGAAGTTCTTAAGGAAGTCCCTGTTAAGAAATAATTTGTTTGAATATAATTATTTTATAACTTTGCAGCCCTTTTTAAATAATTTTATAATTTAATAAACACACAAAAAGAGTATGTTAAAACAGTACGAAACCGTTTTCATTGCTACTCCCGTTTTATCTGAAGCTCAGATAAAGGAAACGGTAAAAAAATTTCGTGACTTTATCACCGACAATCAGGGTGAAATCGTTCACGAAGAGGACTGGGGACTCAGAAAGTTGGCTTACCCTATCCAAAAGAAAACCACAGGTTTTTATCATTTAATTGAGTTTAAGGCAGACCCTTCATTTATCACTAAACTTGAAACTCAATATCGTCGTGATGAGCGCATTATTCGTTTTCTTACTTTTGCTATGGATAAGCATGCAATAGCTTATGCAGAGAAGAAACGTGCAAATATGGCAGAAAACAAAAACTAAGGAGAGTAAAATTATGGCAAGTCAAAATAATGAAATACGTTATCTGAACCCACCAACTGTTGAGGTAAAGAAGAAAAAATACTGTCGTTTTAAAAAGGCCGGTATTAAGTATGTGGACTATAAGGATCCTGAATTTCTTAAAAGATTTCTTAATGAGCAAGGTAAAATTTTGCCACGCCGTCTTACCGGTACATCACAGAAATTTCAGAAGAAGGTTGCCCAGGCAGTTAAACGTGCCAGACACCTTGCGCTATTACCTTATGTAACTGACTTATTGAAATAGGAGGGAGATTTTATGGAAATTATACTTAAACAGGATGTTCCCAATCTGGGTCATAAGGACGATGTAGTAACAGTCCGCAATGGATATGCTGTAAATTACCTGATACCAAAAGGTTTCGCAATTATGGCTACTCCCTCTGCCAAAAAGGTTCATGAAGAAAATATGAGACAAAGGGCTCATAAAGAGGCTAAGATTCGTGAGGATGCAATGGCATTGGCGACAAAACTTGAAGGATTGCAGGTTAAAATTTTAACTAAGGTAAGTTCTACAGGCAAGATTTTTGGTTCTGTAAACAATATTCAGGTAGCAGATGCCCTTGCGCTTCAGGGCTACGAGATAGATCGCAGAAACATTACCATAACAAGTGAGGAAAATGTTAAGGAAGTAGGTGTTTATGATGCGATTGTTAAGTGTTACAGGGACATTAAGGCTAATATCAAGATAGAGGTTGTTGGAGAGGAGTAAAATCCTCTCTTCTCTTTTTTGGATGTTTTATTTTTCGTATTATCTTTGTATAAGATAAATTGTTGGTATTAGATTTTTTAATTTTAAACTAAACGGAATTATTATGAAGAGGATTCTAACTTTAGTCATGATGCTTGCTGTTGTGTCAGCATATGCTCAACAGCAAGAAACAAAGGCCGACGTAAAGTATAACCAATACCTTACAAATGGTTTTTGGGATAACTGGTTTGTTGGAGTAGGGGGAGGAGCCCAGGTCTACTTTGGAGAACATGACGGGAAGATAGATTTTGGCGACCGATTAGCTCCCGCATTTGATATATCACTTGGTAAGTGGATAACACCACTTTTTGGCGTTCGTGGACAATTTGCTGGCATAGGCGTAAAAGGTGGCATGATTCAGAATCAAGGTAAATTTATTGATAAACAATACAACGGATGTGCGAATTGCTATACCGAAAAATTCAACATGTTTAACCTTCACGGTGATTTTCTCTGGAATGTGTCTAATACAATTGGAGGATATAGAACAGACCGAACATGGTCATTCATCCCATATGCAGGATTTGGCTGGGCAAGATCATGGAAAGAAGATGTCAATCCCAAATTTAATGAAGTTGGTGCTACTATAGGTCTAATAAACAAAGTTCGTATTTCTGATGCTGTGGACTTTAACATTGAGATTAAAACACTATTGGTTAATGACAGATTTGATGGATATGAGGTTGGACAGGGAATAGAAGAACTTGCAACTGCAACCTTAGGTGTCACTTACAATTTTATGAAACGTGATTTTGCTAAATATGTTAAACCTGTTCCATGCGACTATACTCCTTATACAAGCAAGATTGCTGATCTTGAGAAAAAAATTGCAGAAACTGGCAACAAGGCAAAACAATTGGAGAACGAATTGAATGCAGAAAAGGCAAAAGGGCCTGAAATTATTACCAATACTGAGTATCTTGCAGGTAAGATGGCTGTTTGGTTTGCTATTAACAGTAGTAAATTGAGCGATAAAGATCTTATTAATCTTGGCGAATATGCAGAAGTAATTAAGAAATCTGGCTTGACTTACAAAATCTCCGGTTTTGCTGATAAACAGACTGGAAATAAGAGAATTAACAAGAAACTTAGCGAAGATAGGGTAAATAGGGTTTATGATGCTCTTGTAAATAAGTTTGGTGTTAATCCTTCTCAGCTTCAAAAAGTTGCATTTGGCGATGAACAACAGCCGTTTGACAAAGCTCCATTAAATCGTGTTGTAATATTAGAATAATTTAAAACATTACAAATTAAGCCCGTCCGTAAGGATAGGTTTTTTTTTGTAAAAATATTTTCTGATTGAAATATTTTTTATTATCTTTCACGAAATTAACTCGATAATGCTATGAAGAAAAGTTTTTTAACCTTAGTTCTTTTGATGTTTTTTGGGATTATTTCAGCCCAGGAACAGTCCAAAAGAGGGCCGTTTTTGACAAACGGTTTCTGGGATAATTGGTTCATATCTGCAGGAGTTGGTGGTAATGTCTATTTTGGAGAGAATGACAGTGAGCTTTCATTTGGTGATCGAATATCTACTGCTTTGGATTTCTCTGTTGGCAAATGGATTACCCCATGTTCAGGATTCCGTTTCCAATATGCAGGTATCGATGCCAAAGGATACGGACCTAATGCTTTGTATGCTGATAATAATGGAGATGAATCTTTTAATGTTTTAAATCTCCATGCTGATTACATTCTTAATCTTTCCAATTTTGTTGGGGGTTATAAACAGACAAGATTCTGGCAGTTTGTTCCTTTTGTCGGAGTTGGTTGGGCAAAATCCTGGAAGGAGGATGTCAATCCCGAGTATAACGAAGTGGGAGTTTCTGGAGGATTGATTAATAAGATTCGACTCTCTGATGCTCTTGATGCAAATCTTGAACTTAGAGGGTTGTTTGTTCACCAGAGATTTGACGGAACAGTTGGCGGTTTTAAAGGCGAGGGTATGGCATCAGCAACTATTGGCCTTACCTATAAATTTAACAGGCGTGATTTTACAAAATATGTAGAACCTGTGCCTTGTGATTATACACCATATACCAATAAGATTTCTGATCTTGAGAAAAAGATAGCTGATGCTGATGCAGAAGCGAGTAGACTTGCAGAAGAATTGAATGCAGAAAAAAACAAAGCACCTGAAGTTGTCACTGTCAAAGAATATCTTATGGGCAAGATGTCTGTCTGGTTTGTAATTAACAGTGCAAAAATTTCTACTACTGATATGATTAATATTGGTAATTATGCCGAAGTTATGAAACAATCAGGCAAAACTTACAAGATTACCGGTTATGCAGACAAGGAGACAGGTAATCCCAAGATTAACCAAAGGCTTAGTGAACAGCGTGCAAAGAATGTGTTTGATGCTCTTGTAAACAAGTTTGGTGTTAATCCTTCGCAACTCGAGGTGATAGCTAAGGGTGATAGAGAAGAGCCATATAACAGACCTGTTCTTAACAGGGTTGTCATTATTGAGTGATTGAGTTGACAATCATTTTGTCACTCTGTTTCATTATTCGTTTTATTAGTTTGTTAAACATTATAACTATAAAAAATAGTTGCAAAACTAAATTTTATAGTTATATTTGTATTTAGATTTTAGTAAGATTGAATAATGCAAAAACTAACAGCCAGGGAAGAGGAGATTATGTCTCACTTTTGGGAGAAAGGAGCTCTTTTTGTAAGAGAACTTATAGATTTTTATGCAGATAAAAAGCCTCATTTCAATACTTTATCTACTATTGTAAGAGGATTGGAAGAAAAAGGATTTCTGAGCCATCACTCATTTGGGAATACATATCAGTATTATCCTCTTGTATCAAGAGATGATTACAAGAAAGGGGCATTGGATAATGTTGTTAAAAAGTACTTTAAGAGCTCATATCTTGGAGTTGTATCCTCACTTATCGAAGAAGAGGAAGTTTCGCTTGAAGAGCTTAAGAAGCTTATAAGTCAGGTAGAGGGATCATCAAAAAAGTAAAGGCTATGGGAGATTTATTTGTATATATTTTGAAGTCTTCTCTTTGCCTTACGGTCTTCTACCTCTTCTTTAAGCTTCTGCTCAGCAGAGAGACTCTCTATAAATTCAACAGAATAGTGTTACTCTCTCTCTTTGCCATAGCTCTGATAATTCCATTTATCCATATCTCTTTTGCCAAGGATGTTCCATATTCGGGGCTTGCTCTGAACATAGACCAGCTGATTGCAATGGCTGCGAGTGAGGAAAGTGTTGCTGTTGCAGAAAAGAGCAGTGTTGATGTGTGGATACTCGGAATATTCATACTCTACATAGCAGGTGTCCTCTTCTTTCTGGCAAGGATGGCTCTTTCTATGGTCAGGATTATAATGATGGTAAGATCGTCAGATACACAGAGACAGTCTGTAGAAGGAGTAAGTTTGATTATTCATAAAAAAGAGATGGCCCCATTCTCGTGGATGAGATATATTGTAATTTCAGAAAAGGATTACCTGGAGAGCAGCAGGGAGATAATTACACATGAACTTGCCCATATTGAGGGAAGACACTCTCTTGACCTTATTCTTGCCGAAGTGATTACCATCATGCATTGGTTCAACCCGGCAGCTTATCTTCTGAAGCAGGAGCTCAGGAACATACACGAGTATCAGGCCGATGAGGCCGTTATTGACAAAGGCATCGATGCAAAACAATATCAACTATTATTAATTAAAAAAGCTGTTGGCGACAGGCTCTACACTATGGCCAACAGCTTTAATCACAGTAAACTAAAAAACAGGATTACCATGATCTCAAAGAAAAAATCAAATCGTATGGCAGCTGTCAAGGCTTTGTTTGTGCTGCCGTTGTCTGCATTGGCAGTAGTTGCCTTTGCATCCGAGAAAATGACCTCCGAAATGGAGGTGATTTCAAACGCCAAAATTACTGAAATTTTCGCACCTGACACTATTAAAAACAATGTTAAAAAGGAGGCTAATGTAAAAGTGAAAAGTGAAGGGCAAGTGAAAGGTGAAAAGACTTATACAATAACAGTAAATGATGAAAACCAGGGCAATACCTCAACTGAAAAGGTTGTAAAATATATGGTCAGGGATACGATAAATGTGACCATTGCCGGAAAAGATACCGCAAAAGCGGGTTTCAGAACGGGCTATATAAGAATAAACAATGCTGATACCAAAGACACGATACGCACCTTTGTAACTTTTATGGATGAAAGTAAGACAGATGTCATACCACTCTGCATTATTGACGGAAAAGAGGTGGATATAAAGGTTATGAAAGCACTCGACCCGGGAGCGATACATTCTATTTCTGTACTGAAAGACAAGGCTGCCATTGATATTTACGGAGACAAAGGAAAGAACGGGGTTCTTGTTATAACTCTTAAAAGTGTGTCGGTTGACAGGTCTTATGATGATAAAAATATAACAACTATTAGAATAAGAGGTGCTAAAGAAAATAATGATGTCCTTTATGTAATTGACGGTAAGGTTATGGACTCCAAAGATGCAATGGAAATAGAACCTGACCAGATTAAGTCTATGTCAGTTCTCAAGGGAGACGTAGCAAAGGCAAAATATGGAGACAAGGTTAAGAGTGGTGTTATAGAGATTACTCTCAAAGAGAAGACACAACGATAAGGATAAAACTCAAATTTAAAAAAGAATAACAGGAAATAATTATTACCTTTGAAAGTTGTTTTATAATAATTTGTAGTTTAAATATAACATAATGAAACAAGATCTTCAGATTTCCGAATTAGTTAAGAAGGAAGAAAACCGACAGCTCCATGGTATAGAATTAATTGCATCAGAAAATTTTGTGAGTAATCAAGTGCTTGCAGCTTTAGGGTCTGTGCTTACAAATAAATATGCCGAAGGTTATCCCGGCGCAAGATACTATGGTGGTTGTGAAGTGGTTGATCAGGTTGAACAGCTTGCCATTGACCGGATTTGCCAACTGTTTAATGCCGAATACGCTAATGTTCAGCCACACTCCGGTGCTCAGGCTAATATGGCAGTCTTTATGGCTTGCCTTAAGCCGGGAGACACATTCATGGGACTTGATCTGTCTCATGGAGGGCACCTTACTCATGGATCTCCAGTGAACATGTCAGGTATTTGGTATAAAGCGGTTTCTTATCAACTAAATAAGGAAACTGGTCTGGTTGATTATGATGAGATGGAGCGCAAGGCTCTTGAATACAAACCTAAACTTATTGTAGGAGGTGCTTCAGCTTATTCAAGAGAGTGGGACTGGGCTAGGATGAGAGCCATTGCAGACAAGATAGGAGCTATCCTGATGGTGGACATGGCACACCCTGCTGGTCTGATTGCTGCCGGACTGCTTGACAATCCTGTAAAGTACGCGCATATAGTAACTTCTACTACACATAAAACCCTTAGAGGACCACGTGGAGGCATAATTTTGATAGGAAAGGATTTTCCAAACCCATATGGTATTCTTACACCAAAAGGTGAAGTCAAAATGATGTCTGCTGTTATTAATTCAAGCGTTTTCCCGGGCATACAGGGCGGACCACTGGAGCACTGTATAGCTGCGAAGGCTGTCTCATTCTTTGAGGCTCTCCAGCCGGAATTCAAGACATATCAGCTACAGGTTAAGAATAATGCTGCTGTTATGGCGTCCTCTTTTATTGAGAGAGGTTATAAGGTAGTATCTGGAGGTACAGATAATCACCTCATGCTTATAGATTTAAGAAGTAAGTTCCCTGATCTCACAGGTAAAGTCGCAGAGAAGTTGCTTGTATCGGCGGATATAACTGTCAATAAGAACATGGTTCCTTTTGACAGTCGATCTCCTTTCCAGACATCGGGAATAAGAGTTGGAACTCCTGCCATTACTTCAAGAGGCTTGGTCGAGAAGGATATGCCTTATATTGTTGAACTCATTGACAGGGTACTTTCCAATCCGGATAATCCAGCTGTCATATCAGAGGTAAAAGAACTTGCCCGTAAAAAGATGCATGGATTACCTCTTAATATTTGGTAACACTAAGAATCATTTTTTTGTTTTAGAAAAGTAGATTCCGAATTGTGTAAAGAGCGGTTTTTCCGCCATTTCCAATGTTGAGGCCTGAGAACTTTTGATGGTACGATTGCAGACATCATAACGGTTTTTAGGCCTTTTCTCATCTGCCCATTTGAATCCTTTGAGTTTTTGCTTGTTGTCCGGGAGATTGAATAGCGGATATGCGTTACTATTTATGTTTTCAAAGTAGCGAACTCTATGTATCTTATTATTCAACATAGTGGCACTAAGAGCCTTACACTCCTTTTCGTTCATTGTTGTTAAGACGCTGTCTTCTTCAAAGAAAAAAAGAACTGAAGCACTGCCAAGAGCGTCAAATCTGCTGAGTTTTCCATCGTCAAAGAAGATTATAATATCTGCACTCTTAACTTGGTCGAAGTGAGATGAGTCCTCCTGCATGGCTACAAATGCTGAAGAATTTAACTCTGCTTTTTTAAGTTTTCTGCCTGAAAGAATAACCTGAATACTATCTGCTGAAAGCTGTTTGTTTTCGCTCCATAATATTGGCTCCTTATAGAGCCTTATTAAAGAATCAAGGGAATTGAATTGGAGAGAATCACAAACTCCCTGTAGATTGCTACGGTAAAATTTCACATTCTTAAAAGCTGTCAGAAACTTTACTTTTACTGTGTCTATGTTTACAGCAACAGTATCTACTGCCACTGTATCTTTTTTGGCAACCTGGGTTGAATCGTAGTTTTTAACCGCAGTTGTATCAGAATTTTTTTTATTCAAGAGAGATGTTTTGGCTTTTAGGGAGGAGTATATTTCAGTAATTGGGTCTCTTTTGCTTAGATCTCTCCTCTGTTTCGAAACAGCAATTACAGAGGAATCAACATCTTTATGCAGTCTGGTCTGATATATTATTGTATCGGCTGAGAAAAAAAGTGTATCTCTGACTTCATTTTCCACTGTAAAAAGTGCTATGCATGGTTCTTTCTCCAGTACTATCGATTCAGGCTTGCTTGTGTAGTGTACTCTGTCAGCGAGGATGATGGCTGATTGAGCTGTATCGAGTACCTGAACGTCATATTCCAGTTTTGCGTTACCTGTTTTACGGTCAAAATCTATCTCTCTTGCCCATATTTCATTGTTTTTAGTTTTTATATATACATCATTAGAAAAATGTATATACTCATTTTTTCTGTCATACCACCCACCATTTGCCATTAAAAATCCATCTCCTTGCCATGCCAGAGTTTTAGTAAGAAAAACAGCTCTGTTTTCCTTTGCAAGATAAGCCAGTGAATCTGTTTTCATCAAAACGGTATCTGATTGCATCTCTACTTTCATTTGAAACAGAAACCTGTCCTCTTTGGCATAATAATATCCATTAGAACTCTCTATAAAGCTGCTATCCTCGTTCATCAGGCAACCTCCGTTGTAAAACATTCCAATACTGTCTTTTGTATAGTAATCAATGAAGTTTGTACGGAGTCTGCCACCTTCGTTGTCGATCAGCTCTACCAAGTTGCCTCTTACCTGAGCAAGAGATTGATCTGCAAGATATTTTATGTTGTCACTATAGAGTGTTGTGTTTTTTTGAATTATTTTGACATGACCAATTGCATCCACAATATTGGCCTGGGTGTCCCATATGGCTGAATCGCACAGAATCAAAGTATTGTCGTGCAAAAATTGAGCAGGCCCTTTAATCTCTCGATATTCTCTTCCCATCGATGTAGTCAGAACAGCAGATTTAGCATCAATCAATCTGATCAGACTCTTTTCAGGTCTCTGGACCTGTTGCTGTTGGGAGAAAAGAAAAGAGGGCAGTATAGATAGTAGAATTGTTATTAAGCTCCTGTACATCATTTTTTGATCCAGCCATCTCTTTTGAATGAACAGTTTTCAAACATCGGGTCAATCTTTATATATGTAGTTTCTTGTTTTTCTTTGATAAATTCATCAAGAGCCTTGTTTATAGCTTCGTTTTCTGCCATTTGTTGCAGAATGTAAAAATCATCCTTAAATGTGGCTACATGCGAGGGGATTACTTTATCGAGACGTACAATTTTATAAACAATATTACCCTCTCTGCCCTCATTGTCTCTGGATTCAAATGGAGCGGAAATTTCACCGACTTGGAGTGTTTTTAGTACAGCATAGTCTTCTGGTTTAAGTCTGTCTACTAGAAAATACACTGAACCTGTATTTTCATCAGCCACAAGTCCTCCATTAACATAGCTTTTAGGATCTTGAGAAAAACGCCTTGCAGCCTGTTCAAAAGTTATGCTGTCAAGAAGTATCATATTTCTCAGACTGTCGAGGGTTTTGAAAGCCTTATCCTTGTCTGAATTGGTGTACATGGGTTTAAGAAGAATATGCCTTGCATTGAACATATCGCCTTCTTTTTTGATTAATTGTATAATATGAAAGCCATCAGGGGTTTCGACTATCTGAGAAACTTGACCAGGTTTAAGTGCCATGGCTGCGTCTGAGAATTGAGACCAGTACAACTGTTTTGACGCCATTCCAAGCTCTCCACCCTTGGAAGCGCTGGCAAAATCCTGAGAATACATTGTTGCAAGAGTACTGAATTTTTCTCCCTTCATGATTCTCTCTCTAAACTCTAGTAACCTTTCTTTTACAGCCATAATGGCGGCCTCTTTTTCTGGGTAAAGCACTATCTGGCTGTATTGATATTGAGTAGAAATGATTGGAAGGCTGTCCTTTGGCAGTCTTTTATAATATTTTTCAATATCAGAAGGTGTAAGTTCAGGTGCTTTTTTAGCAACTTCTGCCTGCATATTATTTACCATGGAGAGTTCGGTGAGAGTTTCACGCCACTCCTCCTTAATTTTGTACAGTGGTTTCTTGAAGTATTCTTCTGTGGCCTTTTCTCCTCCCAGTCTAGTCATTACTTCCTGCATCCTTTGGTTAAGATTTTGTTCAACCATCTCCATATTGGGAGTTAAACTGTCCAGTCTCGCCTGAGCAAGAAAGAGCTTTTGTTCCATTAATCTTTCAAGTACTTCGCAACGAAGATTTTTATCTGAAGGTACTCCCTGGAAAAGCATCATTTGTACCTCAGCCTCAATGGTTGAGAGTTGAATCATTTCATTGCCTATTTGAGCAACTATCTTGTCTATCAACCCTCCACCATATTTTTGCGCAGAGGCAGATGAATTGTATCCAAGAAAAATGGCAGCAGTGAATATGAGCAGTCTGGACCACTCCTTAATATTAGTTATCATTTATTTATATTTGTTTTCAATATATTATTTTCTAAAGCTTCTTTCAACAAATTTCGCTCAAGTTCGTTGATTAGCTCTTGCTTTCTTTTAATGAGTATGGTCTCTTTGATTAAAGGTTTGTAATAGTCAAATGGAGGAATTTGCCCGGGTGATATTTTGTCTATAAAGTAGACGAAATAATTGTAGAGACTATCACTCGTTTCAATTGACAAACTACTGTTAGCGGCTTTCTCGCAAGATTGAAGATCATAAGGGACAAGAGCTGCAACAGCCGAAATGTCTACCCAATTGTTGTCAAAATTGTCATATTTATCGGCAGCATTGTAACATAACCTTTCCAGTTCATCAATTTCTTCTATTCCATTAGCCTTGTACATGTTTTTTATGGATGCAAGATTTGGAGAGTTGTGGGATATTTTGATAACCCTCGCCTTGACAATCGTGTTATTAGCCGTAAAGTTTGAAGAGTGTTTTTCATAGTATTCCCTGCATTCATCCTCTGTAATTGTAGTGTCGAGATGTGATTCGACGTAAAGATTTTCGTATCTGTATACCAGGAGGGAGTTTTTGTAATCTTCCAATTCCTGCTCAACGTCCTTTTCGCTTTTTGACAGTTCTTCTTCAGCTTTCTTAAGCAGCAGATGTGTAATAGCCCAATTGTTAATGTACTGTTCAACCATTCTTATACTGTCTTCAGGAGCTGTACCTTCTGGTATCAATTCGCGGATGTCCGATTCTAGAAGAGTATTTTTCCCAACTTGAGCGACTATCTTGTCTCTGGAAAAGTTAATGTATTTACAAGATAGAAGAACAGGCAATAAAATAGTAAGAAACAGATATTTCTTCATTGTATAATTAATATTAATTATATCTTATCAGCAGAAGTCTTGATTCCAATGAACAAAGATCCTGCCACAGTTTGCAGAATCATACTCTTATCGGACTATTGCAAAGGTATATAAAAAATGGTTACCTTAAAAGTCAAATCCACTACCATGAAAAACATAACAATTATAACAATTTTACTTATTATAATGCCAGTTATTCATGCAGGCTACTGGAGAGAGGATATCGATAAGTGCAATGCTTGAGGATTAAAGTTGGGGATAAAATTTAGCTGATTGTCTTGTATTACGTTCTTCGAGTCTCTTTTCAAGCATTCTTATGAGTTCGGCGTTACGTATGGACCCCCATGGAGTCATCTCTACAAATCTTGGTGGTACTTCTCCTGCGAATCGTTCTATGTATATGTCTGGCTTAAGCAGTTCCAGAAAATTTACGAAAAATTCAATGTACTCATCAATAGTGAAATTGACGAAATCCCCGGGATGTTCTTTGAATTCTTTCTCCATAGCAGTTCCTCTTATAATCTGTAACTGATGAAACTTTACAGAATGCAAGGGAAGATTATTAATTTTAAAAGCCATGTTCATCATATCTTCTTTGCTTTCTCCTGGCAGTCCAAAAATGAAATGAGCTCCCAAAGTAAGACCTCTTGCTGCACTTTTTGTAATTGCATCTACTGATTGGGCGTAAGTGTGGCATCTGTTGATTCTTTTGAGAGTTTTGTCGTGAACTGATTCAATACCGTACTCAAGAACAACTATTTTTCTTTTAGAAAGTTCCTGAAAATAATCCAATTTCTCATCATCAATACAATCAGGGCGGGTTCCTATTACAATTCCTGAAACCAAGGGGTGGGAGAGAGCCTCTTCGTAAACTTTTTTCAACTCTTTTAAAGGGGCATATGTGTTTGAAAAGGGCTGAAAATATGCAAGATAGTGATTGGCAGTACGATATCTTTTTCTGTGAAATTCTATTCCTTCATTTATTTGAGAAATAACACTCTTGTCCGGAGAACTGTAAGAAGGATGAAAAGCAGCATTGTTACAATAAGTACAACCACCTGTGCCAAGAGTTCCATCTCTGTTGGGACAAGAAAAACCTGCATCTATCACTATTTTTTGTAATCTCTCTCCATACCTCTTTTTGAAGTAGCCGACATATGTATTATAACGTTGTCCCACTACATTTTGACTTTAAAGACAGCTTTTTTTATTTTCCCTTCTCCAATAAGTGGTGCATGTGCATCATAAGGAAAAATTATGGCTAAATTATCCGGAGCGAGGTTGATGAAATTTTCAGGCATCTCTTCGAGAAATGCAATATCTTTTTCAGGATCATATGTTATACCGTCTCCATTGCATCTACTTCGGTCCCTGAAGCCAATGGTTTCATTGCCTTCGAGTAGTATGTGAATGTCAATGTATGAATCGTGAACTTCGAGTTTTGGAATTACCATCCCTTTGCCTTCTCCTTCCCAGATAGTAAAATAAATATCCTTTCCTACAACACTGTATTCTCCGGGTTCAAGTTTATGAACATCATTTTTTATTATATAACTAAACACTTTCTCAAACTTTGAATGCAGGTTGAGATATCTTTCAAAACCCCTTAAAGAATCAATAATCATAATAAGATTTTTGTTGCAAATATAATTATCTTTGTTTGTCTAATAATTAACCCTCAAAGATGAAAAAGTTTATATTTCTGGTTTTGGCTATTTTACTGACGCCGGTATGCAAGGGAGACGAAAAGTCGGAAAAGACACAAAAACTGTTTGACTCTATTTCTAAGGAAATTAAAGCACAGTATGCTCCGGACAGAAGAGTAAAAACTTACGAACCCTTTCTTTTTTTTCCAAAAGATGGAAGTGTGCCTGTTTTAAAAGGTTCAACTACTGAAGCAGGAGCTAAAGAAGCATTGTTAAAGGCACTTGCTGCCAACAAGATTAAGATTGTAGACAGTATGGTTGTTCTTCCTGACCCTGCCCTTAAGGATAAAATTTATGGAATTACTGCACTGTCTGTTATTAATTTCAGATATGGTCCTGATTATGCAGAAGAATCTGCAACACAGACTATTATGGGCACGCCACTGAGGATACTCGAAAAAAGAGGCGGTTGGACAAGAGCTGTTACTCCTGAGGGTTATATAGCATGGGTGACCTCCGGAAGCATTATGCCAATGAATGAAAAGGAGTATATGACTTGGAGCTCATCACCGAGGTTGATTATTACAGCCTATTATACCTTGTTTAGGGATGCTCCTTCAGACACGTCACCTGTAGTTTCAGATGGTGTTATGGGTTGTATAGTCAGAGTAGATGGTGAATCAGGTGATTATTACAAGGTTATATTACCTAATGGCAAAAAATGTTTCGTTCAGAAAACCGATGCGACTGATTTTGAAAATTGGGTTTATAGCCGGAATCCTACACCGGAAAACATTATATCTACTGCAAAACAGTTTATTGGCTTCCCATACATGTGGGGAGGTACCTCTATCAAAGCGATGGATTGTTCGGGCTTTGCCAAGACATCTTATTATTTAAACGGTGTAATTCTTGAAAGAGATGCTTCTCAGCAGGCCTTATATGGTGACAGTATTTCTACTGCTAACAATTTTGAAGCATTGAAAGCAGGCGATCTTATTTTCTTTGGGTCCAAGGCAACGCCAGACAGAAGGGAGCGTATTTCTCATGTCGGCATATATCTCGGTGGTGGTGAATTTATTCATTCAGCTACTTCTGTGAGGATCAATTCGCTTATTCCCAGTGCCTCCAATTACTATGAAGGCTCCAATAGACTGGTAAGAGTAAGACGGATAACCCCTCAGATAGACAAGATTAAGGGTGACGGTATTCTTTCAATAAAAAATCATCCCTGGTATTTCCCTGATAAAACTAAAACAAACTAAAATGAAAGAGGTAATTAATAGTAACAGAAGAGATTTTTTAAAAAAAGCGGGAGTTATTACTGCTGCCGCTGCTGTAATAAATCCCTTTGAGCTTTTGGCCCGTCCCGGGTATCAGAAGAAAGTGACCAGTAAAAAAATGGAATTGACTTTCAGGCCATTTGATGCTCAGATGAGACACGTTTTTACTATCGCCAATAGTTCCCGTACAACTACTCCTATAGTCCTTACTGAAATTGCATATGATGGTTATGTTGGTTATGGTGAGGCAGCTATGCCGCCATATCTTGGTGAGAGCCAAGCTTCTGCTATAGAATTTTTGAAAAGGGTTGACTTATCTCAGTTTAAGTCTCCTTTTGAAATGCAGGATATTTTAACATATGTTGATTCCATAACCACCAACAATACGGCCGCAAAAGCTTCTGTAGATATTGCCCTTCATGATCTTGTCGGCAAAATCATGGGGCAGCCTTGGTGGAAAATATGGGGTTTCAATGCTGCCACAACTCCAAATACCTCTTTCACTGTAGGGCTTGATACGGAGGAGGTAGTAAAGGAGAAAACAAGAGAAGCCTCTCCTTATAAGGTAATAAAGGTCAAGCTTGGAAGGGACGAAGCGACAGACAAGATGATGATCAACACAATCCGCTCTGTTACAAATACAACTATTTGTGTTGATGCAAATCAAGGCTGGAAAGATAAATATTATGCTCTTGATATGATTAATTGGCTTAACGAGAGGAATGTAAGCATGATTGAGCAACCAATGTCCAAATACATGCTTGAAGAGACTGCCTGGCTTTCAGAAAGAAGTCCACTGCCTATTATTGCGGATGAGGCATGTCAAAGGCTGACAGATGTCCCAAAGTTGAAGGGAGTATACCACGGGATCAATATTAAATTGATGAAATGTACCGGGATGAGAGAAGCAAGGGAGATGGTCTCTTTGGCCAAAGCATTGCACATGAAACTGATGATTGGGTGTATGACTGAAACATCCTGTGCCGTTTCCGCTGCTGCCCAGTTAGCACCTGAAATGGAGTGGGCTGACCTTGATGGTAATCTTCTAATTGCCAATGATGTTTTTAAGGGCATGACGGTTGTGGATGGAAAAGTTACTTTAAATGAAAAGCCCGGTATAGGGATTGAAAAAATATAATTTTTGGGGATTATGGCAAGTTTAAGAAAAATCAAGAAAGATATAGAGTACCTTTTCACTGAAGTTATTTCTGACTGCTGGACGTATTTGTATTTCAATAAGGGTAAAAATGAAGATAAAATAGCAGAAATAATTAATGATGCAATTGATTTGAGAAATGATCTCTTTAAGAGGATAAATCACTATGACAGGAAAAATGCAAGGAAGACTTTTCAAGAGATAAATTCAGATCTTTTAAAAGGAGTTGACGAACTATTTGTTCGGGTTAGTAAACTTAACGAGGCTAAATAATCGGCTTTTTCAGACAACTGACAAAGAGCAGGTGCTTTCATGCTTAAGTTGAAGTGCCAGCTCTTTTTCTCTGCCTTGACAAAGTTTGTTTAACAGGTTATGGAAGGCCGTTCCATGGTTATGGTACTTGAGATGACAAAGTTCATGAAGAATTACAAAGTCAATGAGTTCGGCCTTTAGCCTGATTAATTGAATGTTGAGATTTATATTCCCTTTGTTTGAACAGCTGCCCCAATTAGTTTTATTATTTTTAAGAAATAGTTTATTGTAGCTGAATCCGTTTTCAGAAGCAAGGAATTTACATCTTTGTGGAAGATAGTCGGCTGCCTTTCGTCTGATAACAACCATTGTGGCATTTAGTACTGCCTCTTTGCTGCAGCTTTGTGGAAGATTAACTTCTGTAACTTCATTTAGGTAGCGGATTAATATCTTACCTGGCATTGATTTTTCCCTGCAGGACATTTGTTGATATATTACCTTGCTGTTTACAAGTTGAAGTTTTTGCCCTTCACCTATTGGGATAATCCTGGCAAGTTGTTTATCTCTGTTTTTTTGAATTGTGGATAGTATCCACTCTTCTTTGGCTTTAATAAATTTTTCTGCTGAGGAGAAACTTGTGAGATAAGGGATAGATACTCTTACTCCTTTAGTGAGACTAACAGTAAGTCTGATATTGCGCTGACCTTTTTTTTTCGTAATAATTATCTCTCCGAAACGTGGATGGATATATTTTTTTATCACAATATTGATAGTTTAGGTTTAAATAGCAAGTTGGAATTGGTAAAAGTATTCAAAAAAATTGTGAGCTGAAAATAATTGTATATCTTTGCCAACCCAAATAATGGGAAATAAATATCAATTGCTTTAATTTTATGAATTATTTGACACCGGAAAAGAAGCAAGAGATTTTCGGACAATACGGAAAGTCTAATGCGGATACTGGTTCTCCTGAGAGCCAGGTAGCTCTATTTTCTTACCGTATCGCTCATCTTACAAATCATTTGAAAAATAACAAGAAAGATTACGTTACTCAGCGTTCTCTTTTAAAACTGGTTGGTAAGAGACGTCGTCTGCTTGATTACCTCAAGGAGACAGACATAGAGAGATACAGAAATATAGTAAAGGCCTTGAACCTTAGAAAATAGAAAAAA
>ERZ795047.1856-NODE-1856-length-21293-cov-4.565872_pt1 | contig 21293 bp, 13 predicted proteins | sample MGYA00375131_ERZ795047 | MGnify/ENA primary metagenome ERZ795047 (study PRJEB30176, sample SAMN05720228) | activated sludge metagenome | isolation source: Anaerobic digester | place: Japan | collected 2015-05-20 ...
AGCCTTGCTCCTGTCTCCCAAATGTTCCGCCTTCCCTCCTGCATAGCATCTACGCCTACGCCGCTTCAGGACAAACAGCGAGCGCCTGTTTTAGCGCTCATGTCCCCTGTTGCTGACACCTGCCTGCCTCGAGCTTTCCCGATCAGAACTCGTACTTAAGCGAGAACTGCATCTGACGGGCACCAGCAGCGGAGGTGATCCGGCCGAAGGTCAAGTTAGGGACGTTTGTGTCCGGGTTGTTGAAGTTCGTGTGGTTCAAAGCATTGAACATCTCCCAGCGAAACTGTATACGATCGGACTCGAGCAAGCCGGGGAAGAAGTTCTTGTAAAGGGCAAAGTCCACGTTAAACGCACCCGGGCCAATCAGGATGTTCCGCCCCGCGTTGCCAAAGGTGTAATCCGCCGGCTTGACAAAGGCAGCTGTATCGAACCACTTGGCGATGCTGCGCTGATCATCCGGCAGACTGCCGTCTGCAAGACGATGAGCCCGCGGCTGATCCCCCAGCCAGCCCCCAAGATTGAGGTTCTGCCGTCCCCATACCGTCATGGCTCTCCCGCCGTTCGCCGCCACGATGGTTCCCATTTCCCATCCGCCCAGCAACCAGTTTGCGTATCCGGGCAGGTCGCTGAGCCACTGGCGGCCTTGACCAAAAGGAAGATCCCAGATTACCGATGTGACCAGCCGGTGGGCCATGTGCCCCGAGGAAAGGCCCTTCTCGGCGCCAAGGATGTCCAGCGGGTTCTGGTAGTAAGGATACTTGTCATTGTCATCGGTGTAGGCATCGGTGATCGACCGGCTGAAGGTATAGCTGCCGCGAAGATACAGACCTGCGGAATACCTTCTTTCAACCTCGACCAGTAACCCATGGTAGGTGTCGTTGGACATGGGGTAGGTGACCAGAACCTGGGCCCAGTCTCCGCCCAAGGGGCGCCTCTGTTGAACAGGAGCAGGATCAGGCGTAGGAGGCTGATTGATGTCGCGTTTCTTGGCCAGTTTGGTCGCCTTTGATCCGATGTACTGGACTTCGAGAATCGTCTCGGGCAGGATCTTTTGCTGGATTCCCAGCGACCACCGCCCCACGTAGCCTCGCCGATCAGCTCGCGTGATGCCATAGGCTTGCAGGCCATAAACCTGGCTTCCCTGGTAGCTGTCGGGGAAGGGGTTGCTCCAAGTCAGGTTCGGTGAAGCGGTATCGCCGACGTAACTGAAGACCCGACTGTACGGCGGGTTGTAGGGGAAATACAGCCAGGTATCGTAACCCATCTGGGTGTAGTAAATCCCGGCTCCCGCGCGAATGGCCGTGTCGTTGTGGTTGAACGGCCGGTAAGAGAAGCCGAGTCGGGGGGCAAAGTTGTTCCAGTCCCCGTCCACCAGGCTGTACCCGGACGTACCCGGCGCCGGCATCAGATCCCCCTTGTCGGGGTCGAAGGCCCGGCTTTTGCCGTAACGATCGGTGGGCGGCGAGGCGTACTCCCAACGTAACCCCAGGTTTACGGTCAAGCGATCGGAAACCCGCCAGTCATCCTGTCCGTAGAAAAACCAGTTGGTAGTGCGCAAGTTCGCTTCGGTCAGAGTATCCCCTTTGCCGACGGCGGTTGAGTCCATGTAGCCAAGGAGGAACTGCGGAAGCCCAAAGCCGCTGGTGCCGGTGGCAGCCCCGGTAAATGTAAAGGCTCCTTTCTTCCAAAGCGGAACCTGCTGCTGTTCCTGAATGCGCTGGATATTAGTCCCTACCTTGAAGGCGTGTTCACCACGTTTGATGACCAGGTTGTCAATCCATTCAAACGCATTTTGAGTCTTATAGTTAGGCAAGGAATGCCCAGTCCCGAATCCAGCAAATCCGCCTGAAATTGTGACATTCGGGTAACCGCTGAAGCGGGGATCACGGGTAACCTCCGGTACACCCAGGTCAGCAGCGATGGTATTCCCGGTTTCACTCGTGACAACCGCCTGAGGGAACCGGGTGGCGCCGAATCGAAACTCGTTTATTACAGACGGGCTGAATCCGTGCGTGTAGCCCAGAGCGCCAGACTGGTTAGTGAACAGAACCTGATAGGCGTGATCCGGTATGATCGGAACATTATCCGTTCCCAGATCCTCCCAGATATAGCGGGCAAAGAGCTGATCGTTTTCCGAGAGACTGTGATCAACTCGGATCAGGAACTGGTCTTTATCATCGCGATTCGCGCCATTAACCCATTTGTTGTTGAACGGGTCGGTCGGGTCGAAGCGATCAGGCTTGGGCCAGTGCGTTGCCAGGCTCTTGGAGACGGGATGAATCCGGTCAGGCGGGATAATATTCCCGGGAAAGGGTTGCTTGGTAACGGGATCGAGAATCGGGTCGGGATAGTAAGAGAAGTCGCCGGCGAGCTCTGCATCTGTCGGCACCCGGGTGATCCCGCTTGCATACGTGCGAATCCGGTACCCCTCAAAAGATCCAAAGAAGAAGGTCTTGTTCCTGAAGATCGGTCCACCCAAGGTAGCGCCAAAGGTATTACGGCGCAGCGCCGGCAGTTCGTACTTTTTCCCGTTTACTGTGCCGGGCGTGAAAAAGTTGCGGGCATCGAAGATCTCATTGCGCACGAACCAGAACAGCGAACCGTGAAAATCATTGGTCCCGGACCGAATGGCCGCGTTCACCACCCCGCCGGAGAGCTTGCCGTACTCGGCCTGGTAGATCCCTTTCTGGATGGAGAATTCCTCGATAGCATCAACGGAAGGCTTGAGATAGGCGAGGTTGCCACTCCAGAGGGCGGTTTCAATGCCGTCCACCTGGAAAGTGCTATGTTGGCCGCGCTGCCCGTAGACGCTGCCGATGTTGTAGCCGGTCGGCACCACGCCGGCCGTGAGAGCGGCCAACTGGGTGTAATCCCTGCCGTTGAGCGGCAACTCCTTGATCAGGACCCGCGGAACGACGGCCGAAGTGGAGGCGGTGTCCGTCTTGACCAGAGCGGCCTCCGAAGTCACGGTCACCGCATCGCTGACCTCGCCCACCTCCAAAGTAATGTCAAAGCGGGCCGTTTGGCCGATCTGGAGCATTGCCCCCTGGATCACCTGGGACTTGAATCCGGCCAACTCGGCCGTAATCTGGTAGCGGCCGATAGGCAGAGGCGTTACAAGATAATCACCGATTTCGTCCGTAATCTCCACCTTGGTCAAACCGGTGTCGATATTCACTACCTTCACTGAGACACCGGGAATCGCCGCGCCACTGCTGTCGCGGACTTTCCCGACGATGCTTGCGGTGCTTCCAGTCTGGGCGAATAGCAGTGTGGACAGGAAGGGCAAGCTGACGAGGCATAACCCCACAAACGGAATACGTCTCATGACTCCTCCTGGTCTAGCTTCTGGGCTGGGATGCAATCGAAGGCTTCACGCCTCCGAATCGAATTATCCCGGCCAACCAACGCCGCTGTCAAGCTGTTTTTGCACGGACAGCAAAATTTTCCCCATTTGTGCCTGAGTTTTCGTCCGCTTAATGCGGTTTTCTTATAAAGTAGCCTCAAAAAGGGGGGCAACCTTGCTTTCCAGCGAGACAATGCAGTAAACTCCGGATCATGACTACGGCCTCGAGCGGTGCTCCCGGACGCCTGGTCTGGCGGTTGTTCGTTAGGTTAGGGTGTTTTGCCGTTGTTGTTGTCGGTGCCTCAGGGTGGCTGGCCAGCCGGGATTCGCCTCAGAAGCTGGAGGATCTCAGACAGGAGGAGGCACAAGACTACTACCAGAAGTGGCTCAAAGAGGACGTGGTCTATATCATTACCGCCGAAGAGTCCGCCGTCTTCCGGAAGTTGACCACCGACGAAGAACGCGAGCAGTTCATAGAACAGTTCTGGAGAAGGCGGGACCCTGACCCGTCGACCGCGATCAACGAATTCAAGGAGGAGCACTACCGCCGCATTGCCTATGCCAACGAGAACTTCCACTGCGGTTTGCAGGGCTGGGTGACCGATCGGGGCCGAATCTACATTACTTTCGGCCCTCCCGACAGCATCGAGCGGCAGGCCGAGGGATCTCCGTATATCCGACCGCTGTCCGAAGGGGGCGGACGCACGACCACCTTCGCCTTCGAGAAGTGGTTCTATCGGCACATCCCCGGAGTAGGCGACGGCATTACCATTGAATTCGTCGACCCGGAAGGTACAAATGAATTCAAGATGGCGCGCCATCCCGCCGAAAAGGACGCCTTGCTGCACGTAACCGGCCAAGGGAAAACAGCGTTTGAAGAAATGGGACTGGAGGACCGGTTTGGACGCATTGCCGAGACCGTGTACGGTCGCTCCCTTGACGGCATGGAGGGCGCCTCGCGTGCCGGGGCGTTCCGCAATCCTCTCCGGGCCCTGCAGGAGTACGTAAAACTCCAGCGACCTCCCCAAATCCAGTTCAAGCATCTGGAACAGCTGGTAACCAGCAGGCTCTTCTACTCGGACCTTCCCTTCACCGTGGTGACCGGAGCCGAACGCGCTACCGACGAGTTTTGCCTCATACCCCTCACCGTGTTCCTCGACAACTCGATATTGGCATTCAAGCAAGAATCGACCTCAAGGTACCCCGCCGCCCGCGTCGAGATCTACGGGCGGGCGGAGACCCTGGGCCGCCAAATCGCCTATGAGTTCGAAGACACGCTGACGGCTTTCGCGGACCCCGCGGCCGGCCAGGCGTTCTCCGTGTACCAGAGGAAACTTCCGCTCAAGCCCGGGCGCTACAAGGTGGTCATCGTTCTGAAAGACACGGGGTCAGAGAAGGTCGGAAAGAAGGAGGTGCTGGTGGTAGTCCCCGATTTCAGTGCCAAGAGGCTTCAGATTTCTCCCCTGTTGCTCTCTGAAATGGTTGCACCAGCCGACCAGAGCCAGTCGCCCGCCGACCCGTTCGTCCTGAGCAACGGGTGGAAGGCCTTTCCTTTGGCGGACGGCCGGGCCTCCTCGGGGACCTTGTTCGTTTATGCCGAGCTTTATCATTCGAGCGTGGACGTTGCCACCCAAAAACCGCTGGTCCGACTGCATTCCTGCCTCAGAGGCAACGGGGTAGAAGTCTGCGAAGAGCTGACCGAGAATTCGCTGGCTTGGCTGGGCAAGAAAATGACGGTGATGAAGGCCTTCAAGATAGAAGGGCTGCCGAGCGGCAAATACGATGTCGAAATCCAGGCCGAAGACTCCCTCACGGGTCAGAAATCGATGGAAAAGGCTTCGTTCCAAAGACCCTAGGCGCCGGCCTACCTATACCTTGAAGTTCTGCAGCAGGCGCTGAGCTGCCATCACGGCAGCTCCGCGGGCCGCACTGTCGTCACCCAGCGAAGAAACAGTCACTGTCAGGTCTCTCACCGACTGCTGTACGGCCCGCTCTCGAAGCGAGCGAACCACGGTATCGAGCAGCAGGTTCCCGGCGACTTGGGCCAATGTCCCCCCCAGCACGATCTTGGCCGGGTTCAGGAGATTGACGACATCGGCCAGGGCGGTTCCGAGGTGAGTGCCGGCTTGGGACAAGACTCGGTTAGCCAGCTTGTCACCCTGCTCAGCGGCTTCTACGACCACCTCGTAGGTGAGGCTGCCGTTCAAGCGAGACAGAGTCGATGTGACACCCTGTTTCAGCGCCGAGCCGACAGCATCAAGTATGGCTTTGCCAGAGGCGTAGAGCTCCAGGCAGCCTCGGTTTCCGCAATAACACAGATCACCGTTTTCATTGATGCTGATGTGTCCTACTTCCCCGGCAAAGCCCCCCTTTCCCCGACACAGCTGACCGTTCACGAAAATGGCCGCCCCGATTCCCATTCCTAGCGAGACATAAAACAGGTCCCGAACCTGGTTCCCCCCTGCGAACAGCCATTCGGCCACTGCTGCAGTGCGGGCGCTGTCTTCCACGAGGGTACGCAAGCCCTGCGCGTCCTCGACCATCTTTTGAAGAGCCACGTCGGCCCAGCCGGGCGTGCGGGGAAAAGAAACCAGGCCGTGCTCGGGATCGATCAGGCCGGACACGCAGATGCCTATACCTTTGATCTTCTGGTCGCCTTGCCGCAGCCGGCTAATTCCTTCGTTGATCTGGCCGGCCAAATCCCGTCCGTCCCGAAAAGCCTGAACTCTACAGCGCTCCAGCTTCAGGACGTTGCCCAGGCAATCGGCCACCAGAAAACGCTGGCTGAAGCTCCCGATATCGATTCCAATGAAATGAGCTATATCGGGGTTGACCTGGAGAAGAACGCGGCGCCTGCCTCCTCGGGACGCTCCGAACCCGGTCTCGACAACGAGACCCCGGCCCTCCATCTGCCGGACTACGGAGCCCACGTAGCTCGGACTTAGCCCCGTCTCCTTGACCAGCTCGGTTCGAGACAGAGGACCCCTCTGACAAATCAAATCCAGAAGCATCGACCGGTGCGATCTCTTCATTTCCTATCCTCGAGGCCCGTCCAACAGAATCGGTGCGGAAAGGCACTATAGCACAAAGGCCCCTGCCCTTCAGCCCCGACTCTTTGCCCAGCGTGCCAGGGAGCGAAGAAGCTCGTCGGTGGCCACGTCATACCCCAGGAACGAGACTCCGTCGGAACCTCCAGCCAACGCCGCTTCGGCAAGACGCTCCACCTCCTCCGGCCTCGTCGGCCCATAGAGGCGCATGCTGGTCGTGATCGGCACTCTGCCTTCCGCCGAAGCCACCGCCCGCTGGGTTTCGAACCTGACAACGTCGGGATCGAAGTGGACGACGCAAAGGATTGCGTCCAGAACGTCCCGATACTTCTGGTAGCTCTGCACCGTCAACCAGGACCGCGGCGAGGTCATGTCGTGACCCACGTGACAAGGCGGAACGAAGGCTGCCTCCACCCGCACATCGGGGCCCACGCCTTTAGCGACAGCCCGAATCTCCGCGACGAACTCGACCGCGGTCTCGAACCGGAACTGCAGCATCTGGTAGATCAGAGGCTCCTCCAGCAACAGCAGTGGAATTTCAGTGTCTCCGACCAGCTGAGCCTCCTGAGCAGCGACCAGATAAGGAGGGACGTCGAGCGAACGCCGGGCAATTTCTAGGCAACGACGACGAACCGCCTCCAGATCCAAATCCGAGCGGGCCGCCCGGGCCTGGCAATGAGAACAAAAGCAGAAACTGCCAACCGTGCGAAGAGGCGGATCGAACAAGCCGTTTTGCGCCCTCAGCTCCAACTGAGCCTGCGGGATCTTGTCAAGCATAATGCCCTGAATCGGGTACCTGCAGACCAGTTCCCGTACCATCGCGGCACGGTACTTCCGGACTTCCGGGTTGTTGTAGCAGAAAAAGAGGCGGTCGTGCGATCCGAACAGATTGACGACGGCCAGTTCCGGGCGCTCCTGGACAAGCAGGCTGCCTGCGCACATAGGGACTAGCGCCAGGAAATCGACGCCCTCGGACGCGCAAGCTGCCGTCAACTGCGCCACCAGATCACCTGCGCAGTCGAGGCTGCGCCGGGGCTGGAGCGAGCAGTCCGCGTAAAAAGAAGGGTCCGGCTCATAAAAGACCCGATCCGCTTCCAGGGAGTAGATGCCGCACTGCGGATAGCGTCTGAGGATAAGCCGGTACCCATAATAAAGACTTGTAAAGAACAAGAGAGAATTGGCACCGGCCGCCCGGAGGCCGGCCGCCACGGCCGTCGCCTCCTCGCCCGGGGTGGTCGGGCCAAAGATGGACAGGAGTGTTCTCATGTTAAAGCTCCAATCGGCGGAGCAGGCTGCCTCCCTCTCCTCAGGTCGCAGCCCTCCGTCAGGGGCTATTCTTGGCGAGGCTCGGGTCGCCTGTCAAGGATTAATGCACGAACCGAATAAAGCTAAGCCGATCGGTACCACTGTTCGGCTTTCTTTATAGCTTTACTTTATAAAGTTTTCGGAGTTATACTCGCCCCGACTGCAACTTCTGTTCAGGTACGGACAGCGGGTTGAGCAGTCAAGCGCAGTGGGCGCCTTTAGTTGACTGGAGATCGAAGACAACATCGCGGAGGATTCAACGCATGGCAAAGCTGGCTCTGAAAGGTGGAGACCCCGTCCGGAAGTGTCCGTTCCCACAGTGGCCCGAGGTCGATGCAGACGACGAGAAGGCAGTCGCCGCGGTGGTCCGCAGCGGAAAGTGGTGGATGTACAGCTACTCCGCCAGAGAACTGGAATCGGGAGCAGCCCAGGGCGGATCCCGCGTCGAAGCCTTCGAGGCGGCTTTCGCCGAGTTTCAAGGGGTGAAGTACTGTCTGGCGACGACCAGCGGTTCGGGTGCGCTCGAGATTGCCTGCCGGGCAATCGGGCTGCAGCCGGGCGACGAGGTGATCACGACACCATATACGTTTATCGCGTCAAGCTCCTGCATCCTCAACGCCTGCGCGATTCCCGTCTTCGTCGATATTGACCCCGAAACCTACAACCTGAACCCCTCCTTGGTCGAGAGCGCGATTACCAAGCGAACCAAGGCGATATTGCCGGTCCATTTCGGCGGCAACATCGCTGACATGACCCGCCTGTCAGCAATCGCGAAACTGTACGGCCTGCGAGTCATAGAGGATTCGGCCCAAGCTCACGGCGCCTCGCTCGCCCTGAACCAGGGAGCTGGAGGGCTGGGTGATGTCGGGATCTTCAGCCTGCAGCAGTCCAAACTGCTGACCTGCGGCGAAGGCGGAATGGTAACCACGAACAACCCCGAGCTGGCAGAGCTGGCCTGGTCCTTGAGACACTATGGCCGTGAAAAAGAGGGGCTATGGTACGAGCACTTCCGGCTCGGCTGGCACTACCGTATGACCGAGCTCCAGGGCGCCCTCCTGCTCGCTCAACTGGCCAAGCTGCCGGCCCAAAACGAGAAGCGCGAACGCAATGCCCGGTGTCTTAATGCCCTCCTGCACGGCCTCCCGGGGATCCAGCCGAATCGTTTGAACCCGGAGACTGAAAAGCCAGCCTTCTACCTCGTCATACTGCGCTACAACCGTTCCGCCTGGGACGATTTGAACCGGGATCTCCTGTTGAAAGCACTGCAGGCGGAAGGTATCCCGTGCTCAGGCGGCTACAGCTTCCCATTGTATGAAAATCCGCTGTTCACCAGCATTGATTTCAACGGCGCTTATTCCCCATTCCGCATGGGACGGGAGCGACCCGTCGACTTCTCGCAATACCGGGGTTCTTGTCCGGTGGCGGAAAGAGCTTGCCGAGAAGAGGCCATCTGGCTGACGCACAACCTCTTCCTGGGCAACGAGGAAGATGTGAGGGACATCGCACGGGCTTTTGAAAAGGTCTACGAAAACAGGCGTGAGCTGCTCGAGGACGAAGGATGAGGGTCGGATACGCGTTCCGTGATATCACCCCTTCGCCCGGGTTGACTCTGAGCGGCTTTGCCGCCAGATGCAATCGGGCCTGTGACGGCGTAGACGATCCGATCGAGGTCCACGCCCTGGCGATCAACGGTAATTCCGATTCGACAACTCTCGTAATCGTTTTTGACCTGCTGGGTCTAGGCCCGGAACTGACCACCCGGCTTCAGACCGCAACCGAGCTTGCCGTCCGCCGCACACTTCCCCGGCTGCGCACGATCCTCTGCTGCACTCACACCCACAGTGCCCCGGCCACGGTCAAGTTGCTCGGCTGCGGGGTAGCCGACGCCTCCTACTGGGAATTTCTCGAGAAGGCTGCGGTGGAAGCCGCCCAGGAAGCCTTGGCTAATCTCTGCCCCGCCCTGGCCAGCTGCTCTTCGGTATCCATGGCTGGACTGAGTTACAACCGCCGGAAAGTGCTGGCAAGTGGCCGGGTGGCCATGACAGCCGATCCTGGAGAAAAGGTTTTGAAGTGCGGCCCGACCTGGGACAAGGCGTTATTGGTCCGCTTTCAAAAGTCAGGCGGCCAGCCGCTGGCGGGGATCATTTACTGGGCGGCGCATCCTTGCATGGTTTGTACGCTGAAAGTCACCGCCGATTACCCCGGGGAAGTGAGGAGATCGCTTGGCCGCAGGCTCGGACTCCCCTTCCTCTTTCTGCAGGGTCCCTGCGCGAACTTGAATCTCCCTTTTCGTGAGATGACCCGGGCCGAGATGCTCGAGAGCGCCGGCAAGATCACTGAGCGCCTCGCCCATGCGGTTTGGACACCGCCGGCAGACGGCTGGGCAGTCAAGCATGCGGCGGACGCGCTTCCCCTCGACTATGCTCGACGAGCCGAAGCCGCCGAGTTGCGGGCCATCCGAGACGGAATGACCGAAATTGCGCGAACCGGCCAAGGTCCGGAGTCGACGCTGCTTCTGTTAAAAAATATCCTGAACGTGAAGCCGGACCTCGAAGTGGACCCCTCGCTTCTCCAGCACACGGCTGCAACTCTGGCTGACTGGGCTTCCCAAATCCTGGAAAGCCCCGGTGAGAACCGGCCCTGCGCACTGGCTCTCGACGTTCTCAGGCTCGGACCGCTCTGGTTCGTTTTCGTGGCTGCCGAGCTATTTGCCGAAACCGGCCTGGCGCTCCAGAACCGCTTCCCGGACTCCGTCGTGGTGCCGGTCGGCTATGCCAGCCCACTCCTGGGCTACCTCCCGACCGATGAGGCCTTGGACGAAGGCGGGTACGAGGTTGATTTTGCGTACCGGTTCTACGGTCACCCGGCGCCTTTTGCCCGCGGATCCGAGCCGGCACTCCGCGGACGGATTGAGGAAATGATCCTTTCGATGGCGGATTGAGGACGGATTGGGGAATAGCGAATGATTGATAATTGGAGTGCCGATCGATGAAGAAGTCACTTCTGCTTGTCGTCTGCGTTCTTCTGCTTTCCCCCGCCTTCGGTCAGTCCGATCCGACAAGCTCACCCGCGAAACCAAAGACAGAAGAACTGGCTGCGGCGGTCCGGCTGCCGCTCACAAAGGAAAGCCAAGCCCTGGTCAGGTTCGTAACCGCTGGAACCGAAAGCGGCCGTTTCCTGATGGACAAGGCGCGGCTGGTCATAACCGACACGGTCCGACGTTGGAGTGGTGTCGAGCTGGCGGCGTCGACGGAGACCGGGACGAATCCGGCGATTGTTCTCGCCACCTCCGACGAACTCGACCGCTTGTTTCCGGCCGTTGCCCGGACGCCCGCGTTTCTTGCTCTCCAAGCACTGGACGATCACGGCTTCATTTGTCACCTGGTCGGGCAGCGCTACTTCATAGTCGGCCGCACCCCGCGGGGGATTTTCAACGGAGCGCAGTATGTCGCCGACTTCCTGATTGACGGTCCCAGATCCGGACTCTATCTGGAAGCCCGGACAATCATTAGATCCCCTCAGATGCTGGGTCGCCCAGTCTATCTGCTGACCATCTGGGGCAACGAGGACGAGTATACAGCGAGCGACTTTGCGCGGATCTTCGACAGTTTTGCCCGCGACGGAATGGACCGCATCTATTTCTGGGCCTCCGGCCATTTCCCCAGCAAGAAGTTTCCGCAGACCTACAAGGTCGCGGACAGTGTGGAGGGCAAGGTCTACGACGCCACGACGGAGAGCGGTTTCGGATCAGTCGACGCGTTGCGGCAGATAACCCGGCAGGCACACGAACGGGGGCTGAAACTATATCTGGGCGGGGCCCTGGGCGGCTGGACAGGCACTCGCTTTCTGACCAACCTGGACCGAAGGACTTTCAAGAAGGGAAGTGTCGGCGACTCGGGCCATGATGATTCAGACTGGTCGCTGTGCCCATCTCTGCCACAGGTGCGCAACGCACTGGTTGCATACTGGGCGGAAATGTTCGACGCCATACCGGAAGCCGATGGCTTGTTCATCGAATCAGCCGACGAGATGGGCGGTTGCAACTGTTCCGAGTGCTCCAAGCCGGTCGACACACTTGGAAGCAGGCAGTTCGGCCAAGCGCAATTGACGCTGGTGCTCGAAATCATGAATGAAATCTGGCGCCGGCACCCGCGCGCCCGGTTGGCCTACACGGTAGGCTACAAGCCGCACTCCAAAGACCCGGCTTACTACGAATTGATCCGCAAACTGAACGACCCGCGACTGGAGTGGATGGAAGCCCGGGGAAGTTGGGAGATGCCCGGCCCCGAAGGGCAGCCGTGGCCGGCCCCCTACTTCTCCCCGCGCATTATGGGGTGGAAGTACCATGACAACCGTCCTCTCGAACAGCTGGTGTCCGATATCCAGCGGATGGGAAAGGAAGGCTGGTACGGGGCAATCTCCACCTTTTCCCCCGGTTTCAGCAGCGGCTCTTTCTATCGCGAAATTCCCTTCCCTACACACCTCCTCCCCTACGTCCTGACCCACTTCCTCCACCGGGAGATGACATGGGAGCCGGCCGTGACGGTGGATGAAGCGCTCCGGCGAACCCAGGCCAGGTTTTTCGGCAGCGAAGCCCCCGAATTCCTGGGCAGGGATCTTTGGACTTTGCGTGAGATGATTCGCAACAGCTCTCGCGGGGTTTGGACTCTGGCCGAGAATGGCGAGTGGGGTTTCGTTGGAAAATGCGCCGCGAAGCCCGGAGACCTCGACAGCCTTGACCCGATCACCCGAAGAATAGAGAAGGCCCGCCAGGGCGCCGGCCCGAAAACGACCGAAGGACTCGAACTTATGGCAGGGGCGGTTGCAGACCTCCGTTCCTTCTGCGCCCAGCAAATATCCCAGAGGTGAAGACCATGAGAAATCTGATGACTTTGACCTGCGGCTTACTCGGTTTCTGGTCGGCCGTCGCCTGCCTCGAGGCAGGCGAGATCCAGATAACAAAGGCCGGACAGCCTCAGATCTCGATTGTCCTGCTCGCGGAGAAAAGTGACTGGCTGACAACCAGAGCGGCCGAAAACCTGCGATCGGTGATTCATGACTGGACCGGGGCCAATGTCAAGGTTGTTTCGACGCTGACTTCGCTTCCCCCGGGAACCCTCCTGGTCCTGGCGGAAGCCGGCTCTGCTGGACGGCTGCCGTCAAATACTGACAAGCAGGCCTTCGAGCTGGTCCAAATGGTGAGCGACGGAGGCTTCGCCTGCCAGGCCGGGCAAATGGAGGGCCGGCAGGCCTACTTCGTGGTCGGAAAAACCAACCGGGGCCTTTACAACGGTGCTCAGTACGTGCGGGATTTCCTTCTAGATGGGCCGAAAGAAAACCTCAAACTGGACGCGCGAAAAGTGCTTCGCTCGCCCCGAAGCGGCGGCCGTCCGGTTTACCTCCTCACAATCTGGGGCAACGAGGCCGAGTATACGGCGGCAGACTGGGAAAAATGCTTCGACAGCTTTGCCCGAGACGGTTTCGACCGCGTCTACTTCTGGCTCTCCGGTCATTTTCCGAGCAAGAAGTATCCCCAAACCTACAGAGTCAAAGACGACAAATGGGACACGACCGAAAAGAGCCGAATCGGAACCATCGAGGATCAGCGGCGTCTGATCCGATCGGCTCACGAAAGGGGCCTTAAGTTCTACCTGGGGGGAGCCCTGGGAGGATGGGTGGGAACGCGTTTCTTGACCAACCAGGAGCCGGGAACGATGAAAACCGCCCTGCCCGGCGCCCAGTACGAGGGAAAGTACTCACTGTGCCCGTCGCATCCGAAGTCCAGAAAAGCACTGATCGAATACTACACGGAGATGTTCGACGCCTTGCCCGAGGCCGACGGAGTCTTTATCGAATCAGCCGATGAATGGGGAGGGTGCGGCTGCGAGAGCTGTTCGAAACCCGTGGATGAAGCAGGCAGTACCTATTTCGGGCAGGCCCAGCTCTCGCTGCTCCAGGAAATCGCCGCAAGCATCTGGGTCCGCCATCCGCACGCCCGCATCAGCTATACCATCGGATATGACGAACACCGGAACGACCCGGCTTATTACTCGGTGATCAGGCAGATGCGAGACCCTCGGTTCGAGTGGATGGAAGCACGCAACAGTTGGTCATTCCCGAGCTATTACGGGAAAGATCTTCCCGCCGCCTACTTCACACCGAAGGTAATGCGATGGCAGCAATACTACAGAAGGCCCCTGAGGCAACTGGTGGAAGATGCCGCCCGAACCTCAACCGAGGGATGGTACGGCCTCATCACGGCCTTTGAGCCAGGCGCCAGCGGCGATTTTTACACGCAGATCCCCTACCCGACCGACATCATTCCGCATATCGTGACTCATTTCGTGCTGCGGGAAGCCAACTGGGACCCGCCGATGACGACTGAACAGATGCTTGATCGGGTGTACGCCCGATTCTGCGGCCGGGAAGCGCCCAGACAACTGGCCCAGGCTGTCTGGGAACTGCGGGAAACCATGGTTGAAGCGCCCTCGGCTCAAAGCCAAGGGCAGGCCTTTGAACCTTCGACGCACGTGCAGCACAGCAAGGAAGAGCTTCTCCGCCGTCTTTCGGAGATCGAGCAGGTCGTCAACCAGGCAGCGGCGAACGCCAGCCCCAAGACAATGGAAACCTTAAGGTTAATGCGCAAAGCGATCGCGGATACACGTAGACATTTGGGTCGCTGAAGCTTGCGTTGTTTGGGTCCCTTTGCAGGACTCTCGGGGAAATCATGTCCGGTCTGGATCTCACTATTGTCCTCGCCTATCTGGCGCTCATGCTGGCAATCGGGGTTTACTACCGCCAATATGCCTCGCACGGTCTGGACAACTTCTTCCTGGCCGGCAGGACGGTACCCGGGTGGCTTAACGGCGTTTCTTACGCAGCGGCCATGGTCAGCACGGATGCCGCGACTGCCTACGGGGGACTCGCAGTAGTAACCGGGGTGTTCGTCTGCTGGTGGTACTTGAGCCGCTTCGGCCTGGCCCTCTTCATCGGCGGCGTGCTGTTCGCCTTCTTCTGGCGACGGCTGGGACTCTTCACCAGCCTGGAATTCTACGAACAGCGTTTCACCGGAAACGCTGCCGCCTTTATGCGCTTCTGGATTGCCTTTCGAACCGCCTTCATCGCCATGCCCGCCTGGACGGGCATCACGCTGCTGGCTTCCGCCAAGATCCTGGAACCGACTCTGGGTCTGGGAAAGCTCGAGACACTGCTGCTGATCGTGCCGGTTAGCTTCGCCTACATCTTCTTATCCGGGTACAAAGGCGTTATCGTTTCGAACTTCCTCCAGATGGCGATCTTCCTGATCGGCGCGCTCATGCTTGCCTGCCTGACCATCCTCCATTTCGGAGGACCGAGTGGCTTTGCCGCAGCCATCGTCGCCCGTTTCGGAGTCGAGGGACAGGCGATGCTCTCCGATTTTCCGCCTCTCGACCATCCGGTATTTCCCCTGGCCGCAGCCCTGGCCTGGCTGATCGGGCAGTCGATTGGGTACGGAGGCGATGCCGCCCCCATGGGTGGAGCGATGGAAGGCCAGCGAATACTCTCCTCCCGAACCCCCAAGCACGCTGCTGTCATGTATGTGGCATCGGCGGTGACCATGTTCACCCTGGTTCTGCTGGTCTCTCTCCCGTGCCTGGGCGCAGCCGTACTCTGGCCCTCCCTGACCGATCCATCCGCCGACCGGGAACTGGCTTACGGCTTGCTCATGAAAGAGATGCTGCCTGTCGGAGCACTGGGACTCGTTGCTGCCGCAATGCTCGCCGGGGTGATGTCCACCGTGGGAGACAATCTCAACTTCGGGGCGCAGGTAATGCTCAATGATATCTACCGGCGCTGGTTGGTCCGGGGTGCCTCCGAGCGTCATTACCTGGTCGCCGGCAAGTTCTGCATGCTGATCATTCTCGGACTTGCTATAGCGGTCGTTTACAACGTGCGGATCATTTTTGATGTGGCGGTCTTCATGCTGCAACTGAGCGCTGCGGAGTTGCCGGCAAACTGGGCCCAGTGGTGGTGGTGGCGTTTTAACAGCCAGGCCCGGATCGCGGCTTCCTTCGGCGGCGGACTGATATTCGTCACTGTGGTCCTTGGCCCTAAACTGCTCGTCTCACTTGGCTTTCCGTGGGCGGCAAGCCTCGTATTGCCCTGGTGGTACGCAACTTTCGTCGTCATGGGACTGACCACCCTGCTCTGGGTTCTGGTTGCCCTGCTTACCCCCCCTGACCCGGAAAAGATACTCGTCCAGTTCTACACGGAAACGCAGCCGCTTGGTGCCTGGGGTCCGATTCGACTCGCTGCCGGGGCCGGTCCCGCGCCAGCCTCTGGCCAATGGAGGCCGGTTTTCCAGGGCTTCGGCATTGCAGGCACCGGTGCCGCCGCCGTCATGCTCTTCATCCTCTCCCTCTCCAATACCCTGATCGGCCGCTACGGCCGGGGGGCGGCACTGGGGCTCGGGTTCCTGGTGGGCATCGCCTGCTTTGCCCGCTGGATGGCCAATTATCTGAATCAGCTCGAGTTACGGTCCGAGCAGCACTCCGTGATGAGCCGTGTAGACATCGGCAGTCAAGTAGGAAGACTCCGTTGACCTCAAAAGAACGAGTGACCGCCTTGTTCGCTGGCTCTCCTATCGATCGCCCTCCGGTCTTTGCCAGCACCCTGGCCGGCGCTGCCCTCATGTGCGGCGTGCCGCAAGGACAGTTTCATCAGGATCCGGCACTGCTTGCCCGCTGCCTGGTCCAGGCGAGCCGGGAACTGGGGCTGGACGGCGTTTACGTCTCGAGCGACAACGCCGTCATGCACGGAGCTCTGGGAGGTGAAGTGCTGTTCCCGGAAGACGACGAGCCTTGGGCCGTGGGCAAAATCGTACGGGAATGGAGCGAGCTTGGAAGCCTGAAAGTCCCGGATCCCAAGACCGCTCCCTGAATGTCGGTGATCCTCCAGGCGGCGAAGCGCGTGGTGGCGACCCCTGGCAAGGACCTCTATATCGAGGCGAACATCGACAGCGGCCCGCTTCAGCTAGCTAGCCCTGATCCTCAGGGGAACGGAGCGGGGCTTGCTTGACATGGAAGATTCGCCATCTCAGTTTGAACAGCTGCTCGATTTCTGCACGGAAGTCGCGGTTGCCTACGGTCTCGCCATGCCTCAGACCGGAGTCGACGGCATACAGTTCGGGGAATCGTCAGCCAGCCTGGGCGGCTCCTCCGTGTTCGAGAAACTCGTTCTCCCGCGCGACCGGCGGCTTATTCGAGCCTTGCAGGAGGCGGGGGTGCACACGTTCCTCCATGTGTGCGAGAACTCGAATCACCTGCTCCCGCTTCTGGCCAGGAGCGGCGCCGACTGCCTGGAGCTTGACTCAGCAGTGGACCTCGACCTCGCGTTTGGAATTCTCGAGAACCGCGCAGTCGTCCGGGGAACGGTCGACACGAGGCTCCTTTTGAATCGACCGATTCCTGAAATAAAGGCCGCAGCGGCCACCTGCCTCCGGCAGGCCCGCGTTCAGAGGGGGCGTCTGATCCTCAGTCCGAGCTGCGGGGTCCCGAAACATACGCCGACGTCGCACATAACGGCGGGTCTGGTCGAGACAGCGCGGGAGTTCACGAAGGTCTGGAACAGTTTTTGAAAACAGTTACAATAGCACCGCCACAGCGCCTCCGAAACGAGGCTCGAGAACTGGGTAGCCCGCCATGAAACTGGTTACAACGAGTTCTTGAATCAGCCCGCACCCTTGTGGTATTTTCGCCCAACAAGGAGGATCACGATGAAGTCGACGGATCGACGCTCGTTCATGAAGGCCAGCGTGGCTGGCGGATTCATGCTTTCGGCGACAAGGGAGCAGGAGAAGCCAATCCAGGGTTTTGAGACCAAGCCTCGCGACCCCACTGCCTCGGAGGGTTGGAAACCGATATCTGACCGCAAGATCAGGGTGGGTCTGGTCGGGTACGGCCTTTGCAAATTCGCCGCTGCCTTCAGTTTTCAACATCACCCGAACGTCGAGATTGTCGCCGTTAGCGACTTGATTCCTGAACGTTGCGCCGGTCTCGCGAAGGCGGTCAAGTGCCAGAAGACATATCCTTCCCTGGAAGAGCTGGTAAAAGACCCCAAGGTCGAGGCTGTATTCGTGGCAACCGACGCGCCTAGTCACGCAAAACACGCTATTGCGGCACTGAAGCACGGAAAACATGTGGCCAGCGCAGTACCCGCCGTCTGGGGATCCCTGGAGGACGCCGACCGGCTTTTCGAGGCAGTAAAAACCAGCGGACTGAAGTACATGATGTTCGAGACCTCGTGCTTCCATGCGGACCTTCACCATATGCGAGAAATCTACAAGGCCGGGTGGCTCGGAAAGCTGGTCTACGCTGAAGGGGAGTACTACCACTACATGCCTGAGCCGCTCGATTCCTTCCAAGGCTGGAGGATCGGACTACCGCCCCAGTGGTACCCGACTCACTCCAACGCTTATTACGTCGGAGTCGGTGGCGGCAGCTTCACAGAAGTCTCGTGCATGGCCATGCCGAGTCACATCGAGCACCTGAAGGCGGCCAACAACCGCTACAAGAATCCCTACGGCACGGAAATCGCCCTTTTCCGGACCAGCGAAGGCGGGAGCGCCCGTATGGCCGTCAGTTGGGACACCCCGGGAGTTGGCGGAGAAATGGGAAGAGTTCGGGGACAAAAAGGCACTTATTACGGGAAATACGAAGGACTCCAGAGGAACTTTCTGCCGCTTAAGCGGCCTCCACTCCCCCCGACGGTCGACCAGGGCGGTCACGGCGGCTCACACGGCTACCTTATGAACGAATTCGTGATGTCGATCCTCGAGGACCGGAAACCACTGATCGACATCGCTTGGTCTTTGAACATGACGGTGGCCGGTATTGTGGCGCACCAGTCTGCACTCAGAGACGGTGAACTCTTGAAAATTCCTCAGTACCGGATGCCGAACTCGTAGCGTCCTATCGCCGGAAAGAGACAAGAGAAGAGGGATCGAAAGCCATGCCAATGCTTCGATCCCTTTAGTCCGATGGATCTCCGAGATTCGTCTTATCTTATTGCGACTTCCCTCAGTCCGAAAACCTTATGTGGACTGGCGGCAGTTGGGACCACGCTACGGGTGAAAAACCGATTCGCGCGAGAGAAAGCCGGTCCCATATTCTTCCACGCGGTTACTCGGTGACCGACCGCCGCGTTTCGACCTCGAACTCCGCTAACCGGCTCTGAATTTCGGTTTCGGGGATCCAGCGACCTCGCAGCATTACGCCAACGCGCTTTCGAATCGCGCCGACATCCGCGAGAGGGTTTTCCTCGAGAAGGATCAGATCGGCCCGCATCCCGGGTTTGACCAACCCGAATTTGTCCTGGCTGCTGAAGTAAGCCCCTGGATTTGCAGTTGCCGAACGGATGATTTCAGCAGGACTCATACCCGCTTCCCGCATCGCCGCAAGTTCCCGGTGAATGGAAAAGCCCGGGACACTGAACTGTTGCGGGGAGTCCGTCCCAAAGAGGATTTTGACTCCTTCTTCGCTCAAGGCACGCAGCAAACGCTTCCGGTTCTCGGCTACGCGCAGCGCCTTTTCTCGACTGAAATCGGAACGCCCGACCCTTTCCCGGTACGCAGCGGCCCAGCTTTCGAGCTGCGGTTGCGGTATGTATTTCAGGCCGTCATAGCTGTTGAGAGTTTCAAGACTGTTTGCTCCAAGCAGCGTTTCCCAGAGCCCCATGGTGGGAACTACCCAGGCGCCGGCCTCCCGGGTGCGTCGGGCGATGTCTCGCAGTTGCGTTTCGGGTACCGTTGCCTGATCGCCGCCGAGATGCTCGATGAACCCGTCGAGGTGGTCAACCGTCTCCAAGCCGGACTCAAGGGCGTGGAGAAGTCCCACATCGGCGGGCACGTGACCTGCGAACCGCATACCCACCTCCTTGGCAGTTCGGGCCATGGCGTCAAACTCTTCGCGGGTTAATCCCGGGTGCACTTTGAGGAGGTCCCATCCTTCGGCTTTCTGCTGGCGAACCTGCTTTTCCGCCTCTTCGGGCGAGTTGATCGACGACCCGCTGAAACTAGGGCCTGCCAGATAAAGAGTAGGGCCGACCATTTCCCCGCTCCGGATCTGGTCGCGGATCGTAAGTTGATTCGGGTAACCCAGCATCCCACGAACCGTGGTTACGCCGTTTGCCACATACAGGAACAGCACCCGCTCAAGGTCAGGCGAGCCCGGCCTCGGAATATGTCCGTGCATCTCGGCCATTCCCGGCATCAGGTATTTCCCGGCCGCGTCGATTCTGGTTGCTGCGGCCGGTACATTGACCTGTCCCGCTGGACCGACACTTACTATGCGGTCTCCCTCAACCACGACCGTCTGGTTCTCAATGACTTTCTCGGAATCACCAGTCACCACATTTACATCTACGAAGACCACCGAAGGGCGGTCGCTTTGAGCGGCCAAGAGAACAACAGGCAGTACCAGGTACATCTTTAAAAGCGAAAACATTTGGATCTCCTTTTGTTTGGTAGTCTGCCCGCCGGGGTTTCAGATCATAGGTAGAGAATGTGGTGATTCCTGGCAGTTAAGCTTCGCCGATACCCGAAAGGCTCGCACTACCCCCAGCCAGGCCGTTGATACCATCATACCGCGCAAGGGGATACGGGGTCAGCGCTTGAGAACAAGAATTGAGTAAACGGGTGTTTGTCATCCCTCTCGGCGGAGGCTATCTGAGCCACGGAAACGCGCTTTTCCTTGTGGCCGGCATGCGGCCCCTCCCCACGAAGCATCTCATAAGGTCAGAAGATCAACTTCCTGGTCAGGCTGTTTCTGCCGCTCCCTCAGAAGACCGCGTTAGCGCCGTGCGCTGTGCTTCATGATTTTCAGGGCCGTATCCTGATAGAGCTTCTTCAAGACCCGGTCCGGAAGCCCGAAGCCGGAGAGATTCCAGTGATAATTGAATCCTTCTATTTCATAGAAATGTTCGTCCAGCGTCTCCAATATCCGGAAAGTCCGCCGGTACATCCCCGGAGCACGGCCCTGATCTGTGCCGTAAACTACCCGATCGGCGTATTTGACGAGAAAGGCTGTGGTGGCGCGAGGCGTGGAGGCCATTTCGCCGAAGCGGGCCGACACGTCTACATACAAATTGGGAAAAGTATCGAGCATCCGGCCGAGTCGGGTCAGATCGTAATCGAGATTAGCCAGATGGCAGGCAATGAACACGGTCTTCGGGTGACGTTTAACGGTCCGTTCCAATATCTCGATCATGCCTTCGAACTTGACAATGTCCGGCTTGTTGTCGAGTCGCCACTTGAAAGCGTTCATAAGGCCGTCATTGGTTTCGTCCATCGGTTGGTAAGCCCAGATTGGATCGGCCACGTGGAGATTGACGGGCATTCCCAGCTCCGCGCACTTCTGCCAGACCGGGTCGAGACGAGGGTCATCCGGGTGCATTCGTGCGCCGGGCGCTGCGTCACGGACTATGCCCGCCCCCTTGTCCGAGATCTCGCCCACCCCGCGCGCCCCCGCCCGGTAGCAGCGCTCCAGTTCCTGGACCGCAGCTGGCCCAAAGCCCGGCTGGTCAAAGCCGCGGGTATCGATGCCGCACCAGAGCTCAAA
>ERZ795047.1864-NODE-1864-length-21222-cov-60.039543_pt1 | contig 21222 bp, 28 predicted proteins | sample MGYA00375131_ERZ795047 | MGnify/ENA primary metagenome ERZ795047 (study PRJEB30176, sample SAMN05720228) | activated sludge metagenome | isolation source: Anaerobic digester | place: Japan | collected 2015-05-20 ...
GAAATGCGATGAATGAACAAGAGTGGCTTGAACAGAGGCGTGCGGTTGTGACTGCTACGGACGTGTTACGATGAAGGAGGTCACACAATGACAATAGATATCGATGATGTTCTTGATAGGTGGCATGACCGTGTTGATGAGAACAACCCGACCACATGCGTTAAATGCAAACAACCGTGCGAGGCTGATTCAATTCTCTGCGATGATTGTCTCCGCCACGAATTAGTTTATCTGATCGAGCGACACATGTATCAACGATTCAATACGAAGGTTGATGTGATCTGTTACATCAACGATATCGGCGATGAGCGAATGTTGTTTCGCAAATTTCCCAACCTACTAGCGTTTGATGGTTGGGAACTAACGGATGATAGAGCAAGGTTGGTGCATAAATTCTACAGAACTGAATAGGAGGATTGAACCATGACAGAAATTATCAAGAAAGACGAACCAGTCGGGACGATCACAAGATTGCAGCAGTTCCTGGATACGCCATATATGCAGAATGCTTTGCGGGATCTGCTTGGCGATGAACAGATGATAAAGCGATTGAAACGTGTCGCAATGATGTGCGTTTCAAAAAATCCGAAGTTAAGGCGGTGCACGCTTGCGAGCGTTGCGGGCGCTGTAGCAGAAAGCATACGGCTCGGGCTTGAGATCAACGATTACAGGGGTTCGTGCTACCTGGTTCCGTACGAAACAAAGCATGGTAACGAGGCTGCGTTGATTATCGGCTATCAAGGGCTTGTAAGTCTGGCGTATCGCGCGGGCGTGATTCAGTACATTCATGCTGACGTTGTATTCAGCGGCGATCAATGGAGCGTTGAACTTGGCACAAGCCCGAAGATCGTGCACAAGCCCAACGTAGTTGGCGATCGTGGAGAACGTCTCTTTGCTTATGCCGTTGCATACCTCAAAGATTCTACTGTGCCGATCGTAGCAGTTGTTGATAAAGCGAATATTGAGCGGCATCGTGCATGTAGCAAAAGTAAAACAGACGTGTGGACTGTGCACTGGATTTGGGGCTGGAGAAAAACGGCGCTCCGTGAGTTGGTGAAATTTTTGCCATCGTCGGCTAACGAGTTTGCGGAAGCGGTTCAACGTGATGCGGCTGCTGAAGCGGGAGAGTTTACTGGTGAAGTTGTTATTGAGGATGCAATCGGCGAGGTTGTGCAAGTGAACGAAGAAGAAAACGTTGAGGAGCCCAAACAATGAACGATGATATCCTTCTAGAAGCGGCACATTGCATTGAACGGTGCTGGACGCTCATTAGAAAACTTTATGCAGAGCGATTGATCCCAGTTGAGTCACAAGCGGAATTGAGGGACGTGCAAGAGTTACTGCACGACTGCGATGCCGTGCTATTGCGAATCAATTATCGTGATCCGATTAGGTTGCGTGAAGAACTCATGCGACGTCTTTCTGAAAGCGGATCGCTAAATCAATACGAGATTGAACTACTCAAGGAGACTATTCAATGACGTGGGGCGTAATGATTGGCTTTGTAGCGTTTGTGCTGGTACCAGTGGCGTTTTTGATGATCAACGAGGATTGAGTTAGTGGAGGGATTAAACATGGACATGCGCCCGTTTGAATGCTTGAACGAGATTAAGCGGATCGTTGAAAACAACGATCGAGAGAAGATCAAGTATTATGCGAAGCAATGCATGGTGCGTTCAGGTTGGCAAAAGCCGAATGAGCAGTTAGTGCCTTGGTTGTATAACATATTATTGCTTGAAGACAATCACTGCAGGCTATATATCGAAGGCTGCATCGATAACGATGGCATTGATACACCACGGCTTATGATCAGGTATGCATTTGATGATACTGAACAATTGCATACTACTTCAAAAGAAGCAGAGTTCATGACTGAATTTGTGAAGCGTGTGATCGAAGAAGCGAAGAATAATGAGGAATAAAAGCATTACAAAAAAGAGGAGTGTACGCGATGAAAGTGTTTGTTGGCATCTATCAGGAAGCCGTTGTGCGGCACGGGCTGCACGAGAAAACAACGTTCATTGACTGGGCGATAGTCGATTACATCAAGGACTGGATCGGATACTCGGGGGCGAAGACATTCATCGATGAGGACGGCAAAACGTTCTATTGGATCAACTTCAAACATCTAATTGAAGAGATGCCGTTGCTTGGAATATCTACAAAAGGAGGCATCTCAAAGCGTATTACACATCTGAAGAATGTTGGTATTCTAGACACGTTTCGAACCGACGACTGTTCACTAGGCGTGCGGCTCACGCCATTAGGGGAAGAAATACTAAAGTTTTCAAAGAGACCCGTTAATGAAAGTGAACACCCCGTTAACTTTGGGAAACACCCCGTTAACTTTGGGAAACACCCCGTTAACTTTAGGAAACACCCCCCGTTAACGAAAGTTAACAGCACAAATAACAGATCAATTCAATATACTACTAAGAATAACAGATCAGAAGATCTTAAGAATAATATTGATCATCCTGCGGATGATCGAGCATGCACTTCAGCCCCTGCTACGCAGAACTCACCTAAAGAGAGAAGATGTATTTCCTCAACAGATATCCTCGATGAGAAGAATAAGAAGGTCTTCTCAATGTTCTGGTCTATATATCCCCGCAAAGTTGGTAAAGGCGCTGCCGCTAAGGCATGGAAGAACCTCAAACTCCGTGACGGTGATAGAGACTTATGTAAGGCGATCCTCGACGGTGCTAAACGTATGAAGGAAGTGGCGACATACACGGATAAGCAATTCATTCCTCATCCAGCAACATGGCTGAATCAACGGCGATGGGAGGATGAAGACGTGCCAGAGCCACCACGTGATCAAATTATTGATCCCGATCGTGACGTGCCGATGACTGAATACGTATCACTACGAGGAAAAATATCAACGATGGAGGACGCCATTCTACAGCGGCTGGATTCGCTGGCGGGAGAAGAACTCGACGAATACAAGAAATTAGTTATGCAAAATCCAAGGTACAAACATTTGATTGATAAGTGGGAGAGGAGTAAGGTCTCATGATCACAGTAGAGACGAATTGCATGCATTGTGCAGCACCGATCAGCCTTGATGTTGATGAGCCACAAACACCACTCGCATGGTATATTCACAACAAGTTTAAGCTGTCTTGCGAACGATGCGTTGAAGAGTACGAAGAGCGGAAACATCACGAGGACATTGCAAAGTTGCGATTATCCTTAAATCAGCAACGGAGCGTGCCGAGAGAAATTCTCTTCTCAAAAAAGTACCGCAGTTCGGATCCAGTATTTGAGAACAAAAACACAATGGTGTGGGACGTAATCCGCAATTTCGACGGACAGCACAACCTCTTCATTTGCGGACGTGCAGGAGTCGGAAAAACTCATGCCGCTGCGTACATTTTGAACGAGTACATTGAGAACCTCTACAGCGTTGGGTTTATCACTGCGGCACAGATCAATCAATCAATGCGGGATCATTCCGATTACAAGTTGTACTGTGCCGTTCGTGATAAGGTGTGCCTCGTGCTGGACGACATTGATAAAATCCGTGCGTCCGATGATGTTCTGAACTGGCTTTATCTCCTTGCAGAATACCGTAAAGATAGCACGACGGTGATCACTAGTAATTTATCAATCGATAAACTTGTGCGGGCGTGGCAGGGACGGTCGAACGAGTTTTTCCCCCGTTCGATCTTTGATCGGTTCAAGCCCATGCAGGAACTGGTGATGGAGTAAATACAATGAGTCTTTTATCACTTGATCTAGGACGACACGTCGGCTACGCCCTATGGGACGTCGATCTCAAGAAACCACTTTCACCGGGTTGGCTGTACAACCTCGAGCAGAATGGGATTAGTCTAATAGAGTCTGGCTGCTGGGATTTTACGAACTTGGAATTGGCTGACTGCTACGCCAAGTTCTACTACGAGGCAGGAGATCTCTGCGCATCGCATCCATTCAGCATGATCGCATACGAATGCATTGAATTTATGAAATATCGTTATACTGCACAAGTACAGTTTGGACTTGAGGCAATTGTTCTGCTTTTCAGTGTGGAATTCAAAGTCACAGTCGTGCCGCAAGGCGTTACGAAGATGAAAAAATTTATTTGCGGTCACGGGCGAGCACAAAAACGAGACATCGTTACTAGGGTAATGCACTTGTTAAAAGAAAACAGAATCCGAAAGGATTCAATTACTGATCATGAGGCAGATGCAATTGTTTGTGGGCTTTTAACGATCCAAGAGTTGAAGGCGGAGCATGAACCGTGAAGATCATTTGTAGCCGTTGCGGAAAACCTCGAAACCGTCAAGCAAAATGTCCTCATTGCGGGTACATCAACGAGTGGCGGTATCCACGAACTGAAATCGCTGCAGAGAACGAGAAACTCTATAGAACGGCGGCGTGGAAACGTATTCGTAAACTTCAATTGTTTGAGCATCCGTTCTGTGCTTTATGCGGAGACCGAGCAACGGTCGTGCATCACGTCGAACCGCACAACGGGAACTGGATTCTGTTCACGTCAAAGGACAACCTGCAGAGCCTGTGTAATTCGTGCCATTCGCGTCTACATTCAACGGAGAGCGAAGAGAAGGAGCAAATCATACTATGAGGCGGCGATCGTGGTTTATAAGCGATTGTAGAGCATTACGGGGGATAGGGGGGATAAATCTCTGGGGGTTTTTGCTAGAACAGCGCGGCGTCAGTCAACTTCGCAGTGAATCGGGTTGCAATCGGCGGCTTGGAGGTCTTTATGCCTAGACATCGTACTAAAGCGACTTTTGTGCAGAGTGAAGGTCACGAAGTAAAGCCGAGTTTGCGGTTAACAGGCAAGTCACGGCGTCTGTACGACTCGATTTGCGCCATGTTGAGAGACTTGGGGCTGTTTCACGTAATAGACTCCACATTGATTGAGCGGTACGCACTGCTGTTTTGCAGGTGGCAGGAGATAGATAAAAAACTTGCGAGCGGAAATTTTGAGACGTCGCAAGAGATGCAAGCGTTGATGCGGTACAGTGGCATTCTGTCTGGCGAGTTAACAAAACTTGCGCGGTTGATCGGTTTGGGCGTTGGTGCCAGGAAGAATATCCTGCAGAGTCAGGTTTTGAAAGATCCGATTGCCGAGTGGAAAAAGCAGTATGAAATTTGACTTTTCGAAAGATGAAGAGGCGCTGCGAACATTACTCAAGCGTGGACGTGGTGCAACGGTGACCTGCCAGACATGCAAGAAGGTGTACCGCATGTTGGGTGAGGCGTCACAAACATTGAAATATTTGCAAGGTAAAGTTACAAAAGCATGTACTCCGTTCTGTTCATTCACGTGCCGCAATGTGTGGCTCGTGGCAAAAAAATTGATGCCGGTATCAAGCGTTGATCTTTCTTCGATCAGTTTTTGTGATATAGACGACGTTGCAACTGAAGTCTTCTGGCAAGTACATAACAAGAGCAGGGTGGCGCTATTGAAGAACGTTTGGGATGAGATAACGCAGCATTGCGATTGCGACGTGAAGCGAGTGCTTGCGTACGGGGAATTTTACTGGTTCTGGCGGATAATCAACTACAAAGACGTTTTTTATCTTGCAACGATGATAGCGGATGAAGCGGATTTACAAGACGACATGTTAAGATTTGTTTATGCCTATCAACCGAACGTGAATTGGAACGAATGGGAGGTGCGAGACGATGCACCCGTTTTGGTTTGACGAAACTGAAGCACAGAAAAAGGTGGATTTTATTGAGCGTTTTTGCGTTCACTGGCAAGGGGCTCATGCAGGTGAGCCGTTGAAACTATTGGATTGGGAGAGGCAAGTAATCCGAGATGTGTTTGGTTGGAAGCGCCCCGATGGCACGCGACAGTATCGCACGGCATTTATTGAAGTGCCGCGCAAGAATGGGAAGAGCACGCTTGCGGCGGCCTTTGCGCTTGCGATGTTGGTAGCAGACGACGAGTATGGTGCGAGCGTTGTCTCTTGTGCGGCAAGCGAGCAGCAAGCACGGTGTGTGTGGCAAACGGCTTCAAACATGGTGGCGCTGTCTCCAGTTCTTTCGCAGATTATTACTCGATACAGATCACAACTGGTTTACAAAGCAGCGATGAGCACGTATGAGGTCGTGAGTGCTGTTTCAGATACCAAGCACGGAAGAAACGACTCATGCGTAATATTTGATGAAGTTCACGTTCAATCTTCATTTGATATGTGGAACGTGATGACTTCAAGCGGCGGTTCTAGAAGACAGCCGTTGATCATTGCAATCACCACAGCAGGCGGCACGTACGAGAACGTTGCGTATTCGTTGCATCAGTATGCTGAAGCAATTCAGCGTGGCGAGATCGAAGATCCGTCGTTCTACGCATACATTCGCAATGCACCTCCAGATATGGAGTGGTTCAGGTTGGAGACGTGGTTGAAAGCGAATCCTTCGTTGATCATCAACGGAGACTTCTCTTGCGATTCAAGCGATCCTGCTGAATATCTATCGCAATTACGTGCAGCAGTGATGCGTGGCGAGGTTAGAAACAGTGATGAATCAACGGTAAACTTGCAATTCTTGATTGATGAAGCGATGCATGCAACACAGAGCGATGCGATGCGTGCTCGATTCGAGCAGTTGTATCTGAACCGCTGGGCTCAACGTGAAGAGCGAATGCTCTCATTGAACGACTGGTGTGCATGCGGCGGCGAAGTTCACCATGAAGGGCGGCGGTGGTACGGCGGGTTAGATATGGCTGCAAAGGTTGATGTAAATGCCTTTGTGCTTGTTAGCCCGCCAGAAACAACTGATGATGTGTTTTTAGTAAAGCCATTCTTTTGGATTCCCGAGTCAGCGCTTGAAGATAAAGACAAGCGGATGGCGAACATGTACAAGGGCTGGGCACAATCAAAATTTTTGCGAGTGTTAGAGGGACAATTGATCGACGTGCAGCGTCTTGCTGATGAGATCAAAAGCATTTGCGAATTGCATGGTGTTGAGCAGATCGCATTTGATGCGTGGAACGCGTATGCGGTTGCGCAGATACTCGAAGATGAAGGGTTGGAGTGTGTGCAATTCCCGCAAACGTGCAAGGCGTTTGCAATGCCCACTAAAACCGTTGTTGATCTTGTAGCACGGCGGAGAGTGCAGCACGATGATAATCCCGTGATGCGATGGATGGTGCAGAATTGCGTTGCAAAGGTCGATGCAAACGGCAACATGCGCCCGGACCGCAAGAGAAGCAAAGAGAAGATCGACGGCGTTGTGGCGATGATAATGGCGTTTCACTTGGCATTGATGCAGGGAGAAAAAAAAGAGAGAGAACAAGCACCTGGTATAGCAGTGCTGTAGAAAGGAGCGAGTATGTTGATCAGATTTTTACATAACTGTGGCGTGTATCAGGCAGGCATGGTGTTGGACATGCCCGAGAACGTGGCGATGCTTTACGTGAAGCGTGGCGTTGCGGAGTACGTGCAGAAAATGCGTGAGGCTGTGCTTCCTGTTGATGAGCGAGAAGAGCAACGGCTGCCTCGTGGCACACGGCGGAGGCGCAGAATATGAGATGCGCTTGTGGTGCAGAAACAAAGGTCACGACAACACGATTGGCGGGCGATGTACGGATTCGCTATCGGCGTTGTCCACGTTGTGGTTCAACAAGCACTACGGTTGAGGTTGATCGCAACGTTCTTCTGCAGATGTTTCTTGTTTGCGAGCAATTGCTACGAGTCGGGGACGAGTTGAAGTCATTCGAAAAAAACTTGGAAAGTATCCGCTTTATTTAACCCTCAAAAACGCCTGTATACGCCTTCCATTGCATATATAGTACTGAAATTAACGTTTTCGTACTATATATAAAACCCCTCACTTTTCAATGTTATAATCGCATCAAGTAAGGAGGTAATTCGTATGGTTATCAAACCGCATGAAACGGACGTGATCGAGATCGACTGGAGTGCAGCAGAAGAGGTTGCACGGCTTAAGAGCGATCAAGATTTTGGATTCTACTCAAAGATGTTTGCGTGGTACGACGATTCGCAAGATGAGAAGAACACAACGGCTTACAAATTTCCGCATCATCACGTTGATAACGAGGGCAATCCTGGTGCTGCAGTTGTGCGTGCATGCGTGGCGGCGATTGCCGTGCTAAACGGCGGTCGAGGCGGAGCCGATATACCAGACTCCGATCGGCGAGGCGTTTGGGAACACGTTGCGAAACATTTGCGTGATGCGGGCTATGAGCCAGCGGAATTGAAAGAGATTGAGCAGACTGGCGTTGTCGTGCGTGATGTGAACGACGCTTTGCGTGAAACGAGATCGTTTGAAGTGCGTGCGATTGACGAGGCGGCAGTTGCGCCTTCGAAGATCGCTGGTTATGCGGCTGTGTTTGATTACGAAGCGCATGGCGAAGTGATTCGCAAAGGTGCGTTTACCAGATCACTGCAGAGCGGGCGAGACATAAAAGCGTACTGGTCGCATGAAAACGACCAAGTTCTCGGGCGTACCGGCAACGGCACGTTGTTACTGCGTGAGGACGAGTACGGGCTTTATTGCGAGATTCATCCGAACCTTGCGACGACGTGGGGACGTGATGCGCTAGCAGCCGTTGCACGGGGTGACGTGGTGCAGATGAGTTTTGCGTTTGTTCCCATTGAAGAGCGCTGGAGTAAAGATAAAAACGGTGAACCGTTGCGAGAGTTGATAGACGTTGAGTTATTCGAAGTGAGTCCAGTAGCGGAGCCTTGGTATTCCGCTACTTTGATTGAAGCGAAAAACAAACCGAAGGAGGATAAGAAGATGGAAGTTCCGATTGAAGAGAAAAAGTTAGAAGAGCGAGTTGCAGAAAACCGCATCACGCCGATCAATGCGTCTGTGCCGCAAACAGAGCAGCGAATTGAGCCGAGATTCGCACGTAGCCGTGTCTTTCGTGACGTAAAGACGGCGTACGACTTGGGTCAATTCGTTCGAGCAATTCACGGCGTTCAGCGAGCACGTGAATATTGTGCGAACAACGGCATCGAGTTGCGGGCTTTAACTGAAGGCACGGGCTCGGCAGGCGGGTACACTGTTCCGACGCAGTTGATACCTGAATTGCTAGGTGCAGTGGAGCAATACGGTGTGTTTCGCAGAAATGCTTATCGAGTGCCGATGAGCGAGATGACTGCAAACGTGCCTGTTCTTGCAGGCGGTGCAACAGGCTACTGGGTGGGCGAGGGATCGGCAATCACCGCAAGCGATCTCACGTTCAGCACAGTTGAGTTGATTGCAAAGAAACTAGGTGCGATCGTCGTCTACTCGAACGAACTCGGCGAAGATACCGTGATCGATTTGGGCGATACGATCGGAAAATCGATGGCGACTGGCTTGGCTGCGAAAGAAGACAGTGCTGGCTTCAACGGTGACGGTACAAACACGTACGGCGGATTTTACGGCATCGTTTATCGCCTAGCAAACACAGGCACAGCGGGTGTTGTTGAAGCGGCTGCTGGATCATCTACATACTGGAGCAAGATTGCTTTGAGCGACTTTCTGAAGATGATTGGCAAACTGCCAGAACGAGCGACTACGCCTAATGTGAAGTGGTTCTGCTCAAAGCTATTCTATGCGCTTGTGATGGAATCGCTCGCAACAGCGGCAGGCGGTAATACAATCGCTACGTTGAGCACGGGGCTTGCGAGAACGTTCTTGGGCTACGAAGTCGAATGGACGTCGCAATTGCCTGCTACCGCATCGTCTGAGCAGATCGTTTGCGTACTCGGTGACTTGAGCCTTGTTGGCGTACTGGGTGAACGTAAAGTTATCGAGGTTGCGCAGAGCACGGAGGCGACGGTCGGTAGCGTGAATCTGTTCGATGCGAACATGAGCGCATTGCGTGCAACGGAGCGTGTTGCAATTGCAACATATCAATACGGCTCGAGCAGTGAAGTCGGTTGTGCTGTAGCGTTGAAGACGAAGAAAGCATCGTAATCGATTAAACTTGCGGGGGGAGGCACAACGCCTTCCTCCGCATTACAATGAGGGCATTACATGCGTTGGATTTGGGATGGACAGAGACTGAAGCGCAAAGATCAGCGTGATCGGCTTGTGCAAAGCGGCTCGGGTAATCGCTACGTTTCGTGGGTGTCGCAGACTTCCGAAGCGGGCACAACAGTTACGCCTGACACGGCACTCACGCTAGGTGCAGTCTGGGCATGCGTGAGGTGCGTTACCGAGACGCTTGCAACGCTGCCGCTGAACGTGTTGAAAAAAGGCGAGAACAACAGCCGCTCGGTGTGGGGCGATCATCCGATTCACAAACTGTTGCACTCGTATCCAAATCCACTACAGAGCAAAGTTGAATTTTTCGAGTACATGATCGGTCACCTCGAATTGCGTGGTAATGCATATGCAGAAATTGAATACAATTCACGAGGGTTGCCGATCGCATTGTGGCCGTTGCATCCAGACTCAATGACGGTCACGTTGAATAAAGACGGGCTTCAATACGAGTACAAACTTCCGAACTGTTCAACGATCAAACTGCCGCAAAAGAATGTATTGCACATAAAGTTCTTATCGCTTGATGGCGTTGTGGGCACGAGTCCGATCCGATATGCGGCGAATGCAGTTGGTGCCGGGCTCGCTGCGCAAAAGTACTCGAGCAAAGTTTTCAAGAGCGGCGGATCGCAACGATTTGCACTCGTTTCAGAACATTCATTAAAACCAGATCAGATCGCAGATCTGCGTGCATCGTGGGAATCGACGTACAGCGGAATTGATAGCAGCCATCGAGTTGCAATTTTGCACGGAGGCATCAAGCCTGAAGTGATTGGCATCGCTCCTGAAGACGCACAATTGTTGCAGATGTGGAATGCGACTGTTGTTGACGTCTGCAGAATCTGGAGAGTTCCGCCGCACAAAGTGGCACAGTTAGATCGTGCGACATTTTCAAACATTGAAGAGCAGAACATCGAGTGGGTAACGGATTCAATCTTGCCTCGTGCGGTTCGGATTGAACAGGCAATTCAAAGCGCCCTGTTACGTGATCAAGACGACGCAGAAGTGAAGTTCAATCTCGATGGTCTGTTGCGAGGACGCTTGCAAGACCGCATGGAGGCGTATGCAAAAGCCATTCAATGGGGCTTCCGCAGCCGTAACGAGATTCGTGCGTTGGAGGAATTGCCGCCGTTTGAAGGTGGAGATAAATTCGATAGACCGCTGAATATGCTACCGATACCTGGAGCATCTTCTGGATGAATGCATACACAACCATAGCGAATATCAGAGCGATCGATGCGACGTTGAATAATATCAGCGACGAGGTTCTGCTCAATACAGCGGTTAGCGCATCACGGCTCGTTGATCATCTTGCACGACGTGAGTTTTTTGTACATCGTGCAACGAAGCAATACACGATCGCATCGTACGCAGTTGATATTGATGATTTGCTTGTTGTGGACTCCGTGAAAGTTATCAACGGTGATATAGAAACAACGTTGACTTCGGATGATTACGAACTGCGCACGCTGAACAGCAGACCACCATACACGTGGATCACGCTCAAGTCACTGTACAGCGGAACGCTTGAGATCACGGGATGGTTTGGTGCGGGTAACCTCGAATTACAATCGCCGTTTGTTTCGTTAGGCGTTACATGCACGTGCGACGCGTCTGCAACGGAATTGAATTTTACAAGTGCGTCAATAGCACGTGGAGACATGATCAGAATCGATGATGAGATCATGCGGGTTGAGTCGGTCGGTTCAAAATCAATCACAGTGCGACGTGCGCAAAACGGCACGACTGCAGCTGCTCATACAAACGGCGTCGTGCTTGTGCCGCTTTACCCTGACATAGTGCGGTCGTGTACGAATTACATTGCAGTTGCACTGCTTCGGAAAGTCCAGTCTGCAGGCTTGAGCACAGAACGGCTTGGTGATTATTCATACTCGAGCGATGCAGACACGTTGAGTTTTGCAGAGCATGCATTATATTCAGTGAGGCGGATGCGATGATCGCAACAGGCATACAGATCAAACGAATCAAAGACGACACTGGTAAGGTACGCCAGATCGTAACGGCTGCAAGTGATCGTGCAATGCAAAACCTCACGAACGATGCAGCGCAATTGATACGGGCTATGATTCGTGATGCAACGTCTGGCTCGCCACGTTCTACTGGAAAACTTTTATCGAGTGTGACTCCAGTGAAGCGTGGCATTTTGCAATATTCTATCGAGACGCCTGGTGTTCATTACGCTGCAAAACAAGAGTGGGGCTGGAATCCGAGAGGCACGCAGTCGGACATTATGCGGCGTGGGCGGCGTAGTAAACGTGCGGGTAGGCATTTGTTCTTTATGCGTGGTTATTTTGGTATGACACGCAGATACATGCGAGGCGAACGATGGAGACCGTGATGAGCGAAACCGAACTATTGCAATACGTGTTGAACGAGTTAAAAGAAATTCGTGCAGACATAAAAGCGGTGATAGCAAGGCTAGATGCTAGCATTGCAGAGCAACGGCGTGATTGCGATAAGTACAGAACACAGTATGCAAAAGACATTGAATCATTGAAGATTGATCATGTTGCTCTTGCAACGAAGTTCAGCGGGTTAGTTGCGGTGATTAGTACGGTCGTTTCGATCATTGTTTCAGCCGCTGTGTATGCGGTTCGGAGGATGCTCGAGTGAGTAATAATTTTGCAATGTTGTTGCACAAAGCGCTCACGAGATCGGGCACGGCATTGTACTCGCAAGTGGGCACGAGGGTGTGGCAAGAGATCCCGCCAGACACGTGGAACGGAACAACGAAATGCATTGTGTTTAGCGTGATCACCGATACACGCGAATCATTCGGAACAATTGCGATTGCAACGGTACAGTTCACGTGTTACGGTGGCTCAAAACGAATTGCAGATGCAACGGATGTTTACGTTGCGTTGCTAGATACATTGAATGGGCTGTTTTATAAAGACGTGATCGGCGTGATCATGTACGCAAAGATGATCAGCGGGATGAGCGGCGATATTCGAATTGATGATGAGTATCCTTATGCAGAGGCTACGTTTGAGATAGGTTATCAGTTGATATAGAAGGAGGTTTACGAAAATGGCTTACGAGACTGGAACAGTATACAAGATCGCAATAGGTACGAGTTCGTCTACATTGCTGACGTCGTTGCCGAAGCAAGGTGAAAGTATCACATATCCTACAGGATGGACTTTGCTCGGCGGACAATCTTCAACGGATATTCTGCTTGACGACGATTCCGTGAAGATAAGTTTTCGCACGGAATCCGTTGATATTGACCCGCCGCTAGCACAAGCGAAGTTGAGCGAGATACCGATTAAAGAGTGTGCTGAAACCTTAACGTTCGCAACGTATCAAACGAATCTTGCAGTGCTTTCTCTGGACTCGTTGGCGAGCGTTTCCACGAACAACGAAGTGACGCTTGACACCTCGCCGGACTACAAACAAGTGATCGTTGAAGAGACAGGCGTCGGCGCGTTCTACTTCCCGAAGACGATCGTGCGTGTTGAATCGATCAGTGGCGGCGTGAAGGCGCTTTTCAAGGTGGAGTTCAAAGTTTCTGTTTTTGGTACGACAGACATCCCTGCTGGATTCAAGTACATCGGCTTCGCAGCCGCATAAACACTGGAGATTTTGAGTGATGAGCGAGAGCCCGTTCATACCGCAAGTGTGTGAAGTGACGTTGTGCGGGAAAACTTACAGAATGCAGGAGCCAGTGCGTCGCAAGTCACGAACGATGCTTGCGGATGCGTTTCGGATCTTTGCGAAGTACAATATTGAATTACAAGAGAACGGCACGTTCAACGTTCCTAACGACGTTGCATTGTTGTTTGTGAACGACGTTCTGGACTGGCTGCTAGTTCATGTTGATGGCATGTTCGAAGATAAAGAGCGGCTCGATAATGCCGATGATGCGGAAGTGATCACGGCATTCACAAAGGTGATGGAGTTTCTTGTGCGCCCTTTCAAGAGAACGCAAGAGGGAACGGCGTAAAACACACAGTTGAAACTGAAGACATTGAAACGATGATCTACGAGCGGTGCATGCTTGAATGGCATGTGCCGTTTGACTATATCGAAACACATTGGACAGATCGGCAGTTCATTGCAATGCTGAATGCGATGGCGGACAGATTAGAGCGTGAAGCGAAGTTGATGCAACATCGAAGCGGCTCACGAGAGATGCCGTTGAAAGAGTTCAGGAAGATGCACTATGGCAATTAAAGCAGGTGAAGTCAGTTGGTCGATCACGGCAGACATATCATCGTTTAACGATGCACTTGCACAGAGTAGCCGAGCGATCAAGAAGCATTATGGTGAATTGTTGAGCATCGCTCGTGTTGCAGGCACGGCAATGATGGCGGCTGGTACGGGCGTGCTAGCAAGCATGTTCAAGATGGGGGACTCGTTCGCAAGAGCCGCCGACGATGCCGCAACACTCGGTGATCGACTCGGTATTAGCGCACAATCTGTGCAGGAGTATCAGTATGCATTAGAGATGCTTGATACGCCGTTCGAAGCGTTCGAGAGCGGCATGAAGATCATGGAACGGCAGTTAGGTAATGCACGTGTTGGAAACGAGCAAGCTGCAAAAGCGTTTGGCATGTTGCGCATCTCCGTGCAAGAAGTGATGACATTGACGCCCGACCAGATGTTTATGCGAGTGGCTCAAGCGATCTCGCAGATTCGAGATCCAGCACAGCAAGCCGCTGCAGCGCAATTGATGTTTGGCCGTGGCGCAATGCAATTATTACCTGCATTAAAAGCGGGCTCGGCGGGCATTCAACAGTATCGTGATGAGGCGCATCGGCTCGGTCTTGTGATGAGCGATAGTGCAATCAAGAGCGGGCAGGCGTATGACGATGCGATGAAACGCTTACGTGCATCGTTTGAAGGATTTCGCAATGCGATTGCTCCGCAGATGGCACAGTTCCTGACGGAGATGATGGAGAAGATCTCACGTGTTGTCCAGGCGATATCTGCATGGGCGCGAGATAATCCAGAGCTCGCAGAACAATTGATCAACATTGGTACAACGCTCGCAATGGTGATGATTCCGCTTGGGGGTTTGTTAATAATGCTTGCGCCGGTCATCAAGCTCTTCGACGGCCTTGGCAGTATCATCGGGATTGTCGGGATGGCACTCGGAGGATTATCTACGCCTGTACTAATTGCTATTGGCTTCATTATCGCTCTTGGCTTGGCAATATACGAAGTCTACAAGCACTGGGAGGATATTGTCGCTGCAATTAAACGCTGGGCTTCTGCGATCTACCAGTGGTTGATTCATGCGTTCGTTGTATCTGCGGACGCTCTGATCAAGGCATGGGATGCTGTCGTCGGCTTCTTTCAAGGTATCTGGTCGTCCATCACAGAGATTTTCCAATCAGCATGGGCACGTATTGCGCCGATCGTTAAAGCGCTTCAATCGGCATTGTCGTTCGTGCGAGAGGCACTTGGTCTAGAGACGGCACCAGCAACCGTTCCTGCATATGCAAGCGGAGGCGTTGCACGAGGCGGGCTTGCGCTTGTAGGCGAGCGGGGTCCGGAATTGGCTGCACTACCTGCAGGTACACGTATCTTGAGTCATCGTGATACTGTGCAAGCATTGAATCAATCACAGAACAATTCCGTGAACATCAGCGGTATTACGATCAACGTACAGAGTAATACTGATCCGCAAGGTGTTGTGCGTGCCGTTGCAGATCGGCTTGGTGATGAGATCAAGCGGTCGCTGATGGCGAGGGGCATTCATCCGATGAAAGGTGCGGCGTGGTGAGTAACGGGTTTACATATAGAGACGTTCATATCAGCACGTTCAATGCAGTACTCATTGCATGCGATGAAGAGACTGCAGACGTTGATATTCAGCATTACAACCGTCCGTATTACGTTGCGGGAGGTCTCGCTTCACGTCCAGTGCTAGGTGCAAAACGTTTCAAGTGCGCAATGATCGTTAGCGGTGACGATTCAGACGTGCTCAACACAAAACTCACGTTATTGCTTGGCTTGCTTTCTCCGAGTGCTGGTGAAAACTATTTGAAGTTCGATCACTATACCGATCGGCAGTTCGTGGCTGTGGTTGATTCTTCTGCAAGAGTTGCAAGGCTCGGCTCAAACGTTGCGCAAATTGAAGTATCATTCATGGTGCCGAGCGGATTCGGCGTTGCGCTCGTTGAGCAGAGCGGCTCGATCGTGAATAGCAAGTTCCCTTCATCGGGCACGGTTTCAGGGTCTGCGATAGCGCCTGCAATTGTTACGATCACTGCAACAACTAGCGGCTCTTATGTACAGGTATGGTGCACTAATACCGTTCGTACTGCAAGGCTTAACCGTGACATTGCAATGAACGACGTGGTGATCTTCAACGGCGTTACGGGAGAAGTAAAACACAACAATGTGAATGTAGAATCGGCGCTTACTGCGGGATCGTTATTACCAGCGTTGCTTGGTGGTGTGCAAAACACTATATCTATCACTGGTGTTTCGTGCACAGCAACATGTTCTGTGTTGGGGAGGTTTGCATGATCTTAAAAAACGTTTGCGAGATTAGGCGAAAGGCATACGAAAGTGAAGACGCAGCCGAGCCAACGTATACGTGGACGACTGTATTTTCAAGCGCGCCATGCTCGTTGCAATACAAGCGTGGTGAAGAGAAACAGGGCGAGTTTGTAGAGATCACCGATTACGAATTGTACCTTCCTCCGCAGTATGACGTGCAGCGTGGCGACGTGGTCGTCGTAGGCACAAAGACGTTTGATGTCGTTGCGGTCGGCTCGATCTTTGATCGATTCGTTCGAGTGAGTTGCAAGGAGGTTTCGAGAACATGACGACGTTTCTCAATGCAAAAAATTTTGCGCAGAGCACGCTAGCAAGCGGAATCACTGCAAGCGATACAAGCCTCACAGTGCAGTCTGGTGATGGTGCAAAATTTCCGACTGTACCGTTCAACGTTGTTTTATCAGGCGTTGAGATTGTTAGCGTGACTGCAAAGAACGGTGATGTCTTCACGATCACGAGGGCGCAAGAAAACACAGTTGCACAAGCACATTCAGCGGGCGCAAGCGTTGAATTGAACGTCACGGCGCAATACCTAACGGATGCGTATACGGCGATCAATAATATTGAAAGCGGCACGACGCAATTGCAGAGCATCACTACTGCGGGCGACGTGAACACGACGGCGCAAACGATCAACCTTTTTGCAAACGCTTCTACAGTGAACATGATGGGCGGCGGGTCGGGTGGCGCAGCAAAATACTTCAATATAGGCTCGTCTACGGTACCAGGCGTAGTGCGGATTTATGCGCCGTCAAGCGTTGCGACGTGGCCTAGTATCGGCTTCTATACTGATGGCACGCAAAAGTTTTCAATTGGCATGATCAGCAATACGGCATTACCGTATGCGTATATCATCGATTCGGCGAGTACGCATCGGCACATTTTCGATGTTACCAATCGCACGTCAGGGTCTACAAACGTACGTTACGGCGGTGCGTTCAACACAATCACGATCGGGTCTGCTGCCACATCGAGTCTGACGATATTTCCGCCGACGATTGCTGCGGGCACGGCATCGTCGAATCATTCGCTGTGGGAGAACGTAACTGGCAACGTGGGTTTTGCAACGTCGAGTCCGAACGTCACAATCGGTGCAAGTGCAAGCGGGAAGACCACCGTACGCAATGCATTCGTGTTCGGTGGTTCAAAAACTTTCACAGCGAACGCCACGTCACAAGATGTGAGCGGTGCGAACATTTTCATTGTGCCGGGTACGTGGTCTGCAGGTAACAACATTAACAACCTCACAAACGGCACGACGGGACAAGTGATCGTCATTCTCGGCGGCGATAGCGACTGCCAGGTCGTAACGGGCGGTAATATCAAGTTGAGTGGTGGCAGTGCGTGGACTGCGGCTGTGAATGCAACGTTAACATTAGTTTTCGACGGCACGAATTGGCAAGAGGTTTCACGTAGCACGAATTCGTAAAGGGGGGATTGAGTATGGATCAGTTAACGATAATAGCGATTAGCGAACGTCTGGATCGTTTCTGCGAATTGCTGGAAGCGACCGTTGATCAAGAAGTCTTGAATGCCGTGCTTGATCAATTCATGGCTGAAGATAAAGCGATCAAGTTGCAAACTGCGAAGACGCTACTTGAGCAAGCAGGTTTTGCGAATGACGTTGTGACGGTTTCAATTGATGGGCTTGTGCAAGAGTTGCGAGGGGCACGCAGTAATGGCAGTTGGTCAATGTTTGTTTGGTAAATCGCCGTTCGGTCGATCAACCTTTGGTTGGTATCAAGAACCGCCGATATTCCGTTCGATCACAACCGATCAGGTCTATGAAATTCGTGCAACGATCAATAACCAGATCGTGCCGTTAAACGATATTATCGATGGCAAGTGGAAGCGGTCGTTGAAGGAAAATAGTGAACTCGATTTTACTGTGCCGTTCTCGCTCACGTACAAAGAAGCACTGCAATTTCCTGCACATCTTGTGCTGTATCGACGTGGCGTTTTACAAGAGACGTTTATCATTACATCTCGCAAAATCACACGGTCTATCAACGGTGAAACGTTGATCTCTGTACATGCAGACGGGATCATTGCAAAACTTGCTTATGCGGAATTCTCTATGTACAACACGGCTGACTATGGACGAGATGATGGCACAAGAAAACTTTGGCAAGTGGTTGCTGATCTTATGGGGTTTCAACCAACCGTTCGTCCGTTTATACCGAGTGTGCAGTTTGTGCTTGATAATATCGACGGGCAAATCAGAGATGAATACATTACGTTTCAAGCAGAGAATCAATCGATCCTTGAAGCACTGAAGACGTTGCAGAATCAATACGGCGGTCGTGTGTTTGTGAATGCATCAAACGAGTTAGTATGGCGCACCGACCTAATGTGGGAGAATTACGCCGTCTTTCGCACAGAAAAGAATCTACTCGGGATTGAGTTAGAGGAAGATTTTCGTAGCATACGGACGCGCGTAATTGCGAGTGGGCGACAAGAGACGAGAGATGCTGATGGCTATTTGAACATGGCGGAGATCACTGCGCAAGCCGATGCACCTTCGTCGCAGTTGCAAAAGTACGGCACACTCACAGAATATGTTTCAAACGTTCGCATTCGCACTAGTACAGAGTTAAATGCACGTGCACAACAACGAGTGAAGAGCCTGGCGTATCCGATTCAGTCCGTCAGATGCGATATCGTTGATCTCAACGCACTATATCCGACGACTTCGATTCCAGACGTCGGTGCGCCCGTGCGTATCGTTGATCCATTCACGGAGATCGACGTACTTGCGTACATCGATGCAATCGAGTTTGATTTGGTACATCCGCTTGATACGAAGATTGAGTTGGGTATATTCAAAGCGCCCGACTGGATTACGGAACAGGTAAAGCGTGCAATGGATTTGAACAGAGACAACGCCGTCGTGCCGCAAAAGATACTGGATGAGTTGCGCAGAATCAGCGTGCCGCCGTTTGGGATCGACATTCAATCGTGCGGCATTGCAAACTTTGCAGGTACCAAGAACGAGATGGCTAGGGTCGATCACATTCACAAGGTAGCGTGGGTATGAACATTTCTATTGCAGGATGTCCGCCGTATGCAGATCATTATGCATTAGCGTGCAACATGCTTGCGGTGGCTGCTGCAAACGCTGCAACGTTGCGTGGGCTCTCGTTTGAAGAGTTTTACATGAGCAATGAAGAGTACAATTTAACGCTGGGTAATCCTACATACCATTACAAGGAACATTATACTTGTGTGGATGGCAACTACTATCTCTCGGTTTGGCAATGCTGGAAAACCACTTACGGAGCGTCCGACGCGTACGACTTCTACGTCTTCAGATATAAAAAAGTGCTCATCGATGGCGAGTTTATATGGCAATACGCCGGCTACTCGCTCGTTTATGCAAACGCACGAGACTCGTTTCGATTACTTCGTGCCATGCGTGGTCACTGGTGCATGATAGATAATGAATACCGTGTACGTTTAGATGACGGAACGATTGTGCAATTACCCGCTAATTACAACATAGTACCAGTTGAATACAGACCAGGTTACGGTTGGATTTTTACAGCAACGCCGTCTCATGCAGCCGATAAGTTGTATCTTTATACTACTGGTTACGGAGAGATCACTCAAAGCAAAAACGTGCAGTATTGGGGGCATGAATACACATTGGGTGGCAACACGCCCGTTGGGCTTTTTGATGACGGCTCGTTTCTATGGCTTGACAGAGATCTTAGCGTTCCCAGGCTACTCAAGACGTATAGTGGCTATGCGATCGACGTGGGCTATTGGTTTGGTCGAGCGCAATTGGATCCGAATCAGCACTGGATCTTTGTTGGGGACACGGCGTGCGGGTACACAGTTACGTCAGGGCTCTATTTACAATCAACTATTGAAGTATACGGTCTGCAACATGTTTTCAATGGTACGTGCCTTAATGCCGATACAACAAATTCTTACGATTTGGTAACACAATTTAATGATTGGCTCAATAGCCACGCATACAGCGTTACTTGGGATGGTGCGCGAATACCGAGTTTATTCAACGGTGATGTGCCGTGTTCGTTTATGCGATTGCAATTAAATAACGCTTCATGTCGCTTTTATCAGCCGCTAGTGCAGTGTACGCCTGCTAATTACAACGGTGGTGCGACGAGAGGTTACTGGCTTGGTACCGGATTTCGCGGTACGTCTAGCGGTCCTAAGCACGTTGTGCTATCTGCATATGTGAATGGGATTGAAGGCCTTCATCAGCCGTTCAATGAAAAGTTTGAAGTATGGTCGTTTAACGAGAATGGTGGCAAAGACAAATGGCTCGGCTTTTCTGCGCCAGTGATATTAATGGAGATGCCAGACGTCTATGGTAATTTGAATCTGCCGTCATTCATGGATTCATACTCAATGAAGGGCACGCCGATCACTACTGCGTATGAAACACAATTATCAATGCTGCTTGGAATGTTATATAACATGGGAATCGGCATGCAAGATTATCGCCGTTGGTGGACGGACGAAGACTTGAAGGCTCGATTGCTCGGAGATCCACTTGAAGCGATTTACAACGGGCTTGGTGATTGGTTATCAACTGGCATCGTAAAAATGTTCACGAAGGTCGATTATCAGAACAAGTTTATTCGGGAAATCACGCTATGATCAAAGATCACTTACTCGATTGTGCTCAGCGACACACACGCAATTGCGGTGGTGTGATGACGCCTGAAATTA
>ERZ795047.1871-NODE-1871-length-21152-cov-10.484002_pt1 | contig 21152 bp, 14 predicted proteins | sample MGYA00375131_ERZ795047 | MGnify/ENA primary metagenome ERZ795047 (study PRJEB30176, sample SAMN05720228) | activated sludge metagenome | isolation source: Anaerobic digester | place: Japan | collected 2015-05-20 ...
ATACTTTGACAAGCAGGTTAATCAGGTATTATCATACAGAGTAGATTTTGCGATTGAGTTGTAAAAAAGATGGAGGGAGGTTTTACTATGAGATGCAGATTTAGGTGTGATAATAATAAGATTTTGACACTTATTCTCGCATCTGTATTATTTATCTCCTGCTGTTGTGTAGGATTATCTGCAGAATCAACCCCAGCCAGTAATTCAACTTCACCATTGAAATATCTTTGGGCAAAGGCGTATTATATCCCTCCTGAAACAACAACAGAAGAATCAGGATATTTCTCCTTATGCGAAGGGAAAAATGGAAAAATTTATATTGGAACAGCAGCATATGGCCGGAATTCATATCTGGTGGAGTTCGACCCGGCCACTGAAGAATTCAAGATAGTGGTTGATACCCATAAACTGGTTGGGTTGCCACTTGAACCAACTGGCTATGCCGCGCAATCAAAAATTCATACGCGCAATTTTGTTGGACCCTCAGGCACAATATATTTTGGTTCAAAGCAGGGATACCCAACTCCTGATGAGGTAAAAACTGGTAAAATTGCAACCTATCGTGGTGGTTATGTGATGACGTATAACCCTGAAACAGGCGAGGCAAAAAATCTCGGAATGCCGATGCCTATAGATGATCCTCGTATAGCAAAACACAGTAAATCTATAGATGCCAATACTGATATAGAAGGAGAGGGTGTTATTGATGTTACTGCCGACGAAAAACGCGGACTAATTTATGTAATAACCAGCGAGCATAGTTACTGGATGCTTTATGATATGAAACATCCGGAAAAAGGATATCGTTTGCTTGGTCCAAAAAACGAAAAAGAAATGGAAAAACGGTATCTTCTTGGCCAGTCAAATACCTTAGTTGACAGATACGGCAGGGCGACTGTAATTACTGCAGATTACCATATTGCACGGTATGATCCGCGTACTGACAAAGTTACTCTTGATAATCTACTGTTGGATGGTAAACCAATTCCAGAATTAATTGCGGATCAGATTAAAAAATATAAATATGCTGATGGATTTGACTGGCGTCTGGCAGCGGATGGACGAACTGCATATCTTGTATTCCTCAGTGACCTGCGATTGTTCAAGATTGACCTCGGCGGCAGAACCGGAAGACCTGTTAAGGGATTCTCAGTTGGCAATAGAATTCAAGGAAAAAATCCTGATTCACGCGGTTCACTTTGTATTGCAAAAGACGGAAGCGTCTATTCAGCAATCAGGATTGATAATGACACTGGTTTCGGACGCGGATTCTTACATCACTTAGTTAAATACGACCCACGAAAAAAACAGATGATGGACCTCGGAGTGTTTGCTGTTAAAAACTCTGAGTTCTTTGATTTTGCCGGGTCCTCGCGCCCACATCATGGGTTTCATACTCTTCCTGATGGCACGCTGACTCCACTTCATTATATTCTATCAATGATTGTTGCCCATGATGGCACAATATATGCCACTGTTTTGTATCCGTTTACCCTGTTGAGGGTAACGCCTGAACAAGTACAGTTGAATAGTAAAAAATAAAGGGTACATAAAGGCAGAAAATGCTGAGATTATTCGTTTCACTCTATCTCCATTAGAAAAAACAGTAAGTATAGGAATTTAAGATATAATGAATGTAATACGCGAAGGGGGACAAATGAAGATTTGTTTGAATGAAGCAACAACGATGCCATATTCATTAGAGCAGGATATAATTTCACTTGGAGAATCTAAGATGTTTGATGGAATCGAAATATGGGCAGAGAAACTAAGAAAATTCCTGATAGATGGTAGTGAACAATCACTTAAAGAAATTATTGCTAAAAATAATCTAAGGGTTGCTGCTATCTGTCCTTTTTTTCTCAGGTCTTTTGGGGATATGTCGCAGACCATAAACGAAATCAAATGGGGAAGTGAGATTGCCTCTAATCTTTCCTGCGATGTCCTGCTTTTGTGCCCGGATATACCTCCATCAAATCTTTCATATCCAGAAGCAGTAAAAATAGCAGGAAAAGCACTTAAAGAATGTTGCAAAATAACAGGAAATTATGGAATCAGAATTGCGCTTGAACCACTTGGAATGCATCCATTTATTCCAGGGCCCAAGCAGGCAATGGATATAATAGAAGAAAGCCAAAGCGAAAATGCGGGTTTTATAATGGACACATTTCATTATTATAAATCAGGTGTTTCTATAGAGGAGATTGAAAATATACCAATAGAAAAACTGTTGATTGTGCATATAAATGATTGCGAGAATAGACCAAAAGAAGAATTAAATGATGGACATAGATTATACCCAGGGTTGGGTGTAATTCCTCTTTATGATATCCTGAAGGTTTTGAAGAATAAAAACTATAATGGATTTCTTTCAATCGAAATCTTCAGGGAAGAATACTGGAAAAGTCCATTACCCACAATCATTGAGAATTCATATAAATCATTAAAAAGTATTATCGATAAGATATAAAAGATGGGTAAAAAAACCGGCCTTCCTTTGCAAAGCAAGGAGGATGAAAATATAGTGAGCACCTTCAGGTGCGATCCCTCTGCAAGTTCCCACTTTTGTAAAGGGGACGAGGGGGATTTAGAGAGGGATATAAAAAATTTTGAAACTACTGAAAAATCAACAAACAAGAACAGGAGGATGAGATGAAGGGAATGAAGTCAGGGATATGTATTGTTATATCAGTAATTCTCGCATCGTGTAGTTTATTAAGTGCTGCTGATTTAACTCTTGTAAAGGATGGAAAGCCAAATGCTGTAATCATTGCTGCGGATGAGGCGCAGGCACAGACAGCAGCAGTAGAAATTCAGAAATATTTAGAAAAAATGAGTGGTGCAAGGTTGCCAGTTTTGAAAGAAGGCGAGACAGATTCCACGCAACTGCCAGTAAAGATTTTAATCGGACACACAAAGATTGCTGAGAAAAACAAGATTGTTATTCCTGCTGGATTCAAGGAAGTTGTGGGTGATCCGAAGGTTTTTGAAGAAGAGGGATTTATTATTAAGACAAGGAACAACCAGATTTTTATTGGTGGCAATTCTGATGGTCCTTATCGTGGGACAATCTACGCAGGATATGAATTTCTTGAGCGTCTTGGTTGTCGATGGTATTTTCCCGGTGAATGGGGCGAGGTTATTCCTGAAAAGAAAACTATTACATTTCCTGAGACAGACCTTGTAAGCAAGCCGGACTTTGCGCTTCGTGAAAATAATCTGGGTGGATGGTTCCCATCGACAGCCGAGGAACGGAAAATTTTCTCTGACTGGGAAAACAAGATCAAGTATACACAGGGATCATTTTATCCTCCTGTTGGTGATGGATTCCTTGCTTACCTGGTCCCACCGAATGAATTTTATCCTAAGGAACCAGAGTTATTCCAGATGAACCAGCAGGGAAGTCGAGAACCAATGATATGGTCTAATGGGAAATATTATGAAAACGTCACCATGCTTTCTCTCGGAAATCCAAGGACATTAGAGGTTGCAGTACAGAACCTGAAGGAGGCATTCGCGGGCAAAAAAAGTACCACATCTCGGATTGTCAGCCGTAATGGCTTTGGTATCAGTCCGCCTGATGGCGCGGTTTTTGATTATGATCCAAAGTATAAGGACCTTAACCAGAATTTTAATTATCCAAACTATATTCACCATCCTATGAACAGTGAGGAGTTTTTTGGATTTGCGGCGAAGCTTGCAAAAGAATTTCCTGACAAATGGGTATCAACGATGGCATACGCAGGCCGGGAGATGCCACCGCAGGGTGTTGAAATTCCACAGAACATAGCTGTGATGTATGCGCCAATCTCGTCCTGTGTTCTTCATCCAGGAAACGATCCTGCCTGTTGGCGACGGACTGAAACAATAAGCATCATGAAACAATGGTGTAAACTCACTCCTCACGTATATCTATACGATTACAATCCTGGTTTTCTACTTGGCAGTTTTGTGCCAGAACGTGATGTATCGAATTTTGCCATTAATGCAAAGTTGTATAAAGAGATGAAGATTAAAGGGTTTCAGTCAGAAGGTCGCAAGACATTTATGATAACCTGGATTAGTTATTATATTCGTGGGAAACTGATGTGGGATGCAAATGCAGATGTTGAGGCACTCAAGAAAGATTTTTACAACACATTTTTTGGTCCTGAGGCAGGGCCTCTGGTTCAGCAATGGTGGGATGAATGCGAGAAAGCCCTTGGATCTGCTACTGTTCACTGTCATGAGGACTGGCTTGTAAACCACATCTACACAGTTGATTTTACAAAAAAGATTCATCAGTATGTTGAGAAAGCCGAAAAATGTGTTATGACGCCAAAGCAGAGGGAACGTTTTAATGCTTTTGTTTTAATTGCTGACCATCTTGAAGCGATTGCAGCCCGGGATGAAGCAGAGAAAAAACTCGACTACAAGGAGGCAATCAAACAGGCGCAACGAGCAGAAGATGATGTTGCAAAACTCTATTCAATTTATTCTTTTTTTATTGGGCCAAAGAAACATCCGGATTTTAACAATGGATGGATGGAACGATATATAGAACTTTCGAAGAAGGTGTATGGTGAAGAAGGGACAATGATTGCTCAGGTTCCACTTGAATCTAAATTTCAGCGTGACCTGTATAATGAAGGAGTTATTGGACAATGGTATTTGCCGAGTTTTGATGATAAGAAATGGGGAACTAAGAATACCTTTTATACCTGGGACCAGCAGGATAAGCCAGAAGATGCAAAGGGACATGACTATGATGGGTATGGTTGGTATCGTTTTACAGTCAGGGTTCCAGCAAACATGGTTAACAAACCTCTTAAACTCCATCTTGGTGGTGTTATCAACGAGGGATGGGTCTGGATTAATGGCAACTATGTTGGCCACAGGGAGTGGAAACTCTGGTGGGCAGGACGCCAGGCATTAGAGATGGATGTAGATGTAACAGGTAAGGTCAAGGCAGGTGATAATGTTGTTGCTGTGCGTGTGTGGAACAATGCAGAGATTGGAGGATTACTTCGCCGAGGTTTTCTCTGGGCTTCCACAAAATAAAAAACTTAAATATCATACTGTAAAAAAAGTTTTATGGAGAATATCTAATGAAGCAAATCATGAGATTTAGTTTTTTTACTCATTTTACAATGTTTACATGCCTTTTTGTTGGTTTGTTTGCTTCTGGAATATTGCCAGCAAACAATCTTAGCAATGCACGCGCTGCCGACAAGGAAGTTGTGGTTTCACATACCAACACAATCTATGGTGGAAAGATAATTATTACACGAGAAGCATCCATAAATTCCTTGATTCTTGATCCTGCTGTAAAGGATCTTCAAGCATATCTCCAGCAAATGACGGGTGTTGATTACACTATCAGCAATGATACCTCACAGGGTATCATTTTAATTCTTACCAGTTCACCCGACGCGCCCAAGGATGCTGTGGCTCAATTAAAAGATAAAGGACTTGAAGCATTTATCATCCGTGGTGATTCTTCTAAACTCCAAATTATAGCCAATGATGTTCGCGGGTTATCTCACGGCATATATTTCTATCTTGAACAACTCGGTGTACGATGGTTGATGGCAGGTGCAAACTGGACAGTTGTACCGGTTCGCCGAAATATCACACTTACAATAAATCAGTGCGTAACACCTGATTTCTTTGCCCGGGGTTATTATGGTACTGGAGGATTTTATAGTAATGCTTTAGGCCGTAACTATACTGGTTCGGCAGAGACCCGTGCCAAAGGTATATCAGAATTTGAAATAGAATGGACCGCATGGTCGCGACGAATGCGCAATGGCGGACAATCTCTTGGCCATGCCATGGGAGAGGCATTTATTTCTGATCCAAAGATTACCTCTATTCTCAAGGAGCATCCAGAGTACCTGGCGAAGATTGATGGTAAATATACACCACTATTTTGCCCTGCATTTCATCCTGGAAATGGAGCATATGTCTGGGATCAAGAGAAAAAGGACTATGTCAAGGCAGTACCGCCTGGAACAGGTACCCACGACCTTAATGTCATTGCTAAATTAAATGCCGGCAATCCTGATGCCGTAGAACTGTATGCTAACTGGATAATGGAGAGATTGCGTGCTGCTCGCAAAGGACCAGAAGGATATGCAATCCAGACAATTAGCGTGGAACCATCAGACGGTACAGGTGAAGGTAATAACTATGAAGAACTGAAAGCCCAGGGTGTTGGTGATGGATCTGAAAGTGACCAGGAGTTTTACATTGCTAATTACTGCGCCCGGAAGGTGCGCGCCGAGTTTCCGGATGTTTCGGTTGTTATGCTCGCGTACGCGCAGCGGTCAGACCCGCCAACTTTTGATCTTGAGCCAAATTTTATTGTGCAACCAGCGTTTGCTTTTAGATATGGTAAGAAGACAGCGGGTCTGAGCAATGAAGAGTGGATTGCAGCGTGGAAGTTAAAAGCGAGGAATATGGCAATCTATGATTATTGGTCAATTCCCGATTGGAGTCATGATGAGCCAACATTCAACTATCTTGATATGGCAAAGAATTTGCGATACTTCTACAACAATAACATCAAGGGAATTCAGGCAGAAAGCACATTCAGCGGAGGCGCTATGGGCATTGGTCAGTATGTTGCTTCGCACCTGATGTGGGACATTAACCTGGACGAAAAAGCGCTGATAGATGACTGGTATGAAAATGCGTTCGGTCCTGCAAAAAAACCAATGAAGAGAATGCTCGAACGCTGGGCGCAAGGTTATCGACCAATTTCATCTGAACTTGGAGTTTCTTACAAGGATATCTATGAAGCAGAACAACTTGCTAAAAAAAATCCTGATGTCCTCAACAGGGTGTATGATTACGCTCGATATCTACACTATCTACGACTGCGGAATGAGTTTCTTAATACTACTGATGCAGCAGAGAAAACTCAGAAGGCGAGTGTGCTCGCTGAGTACATATTTGATATTAACAATTCGCGAATGGTGCATACAACCCGCGCCTTTGATTTACTCGCATTTCGCGGATATCCATCTCTAATAAAGGAATTTTCCCTAAGCAAGCAGGGTACGTCATTTGACAATCTGCCAGATGGTCCTGGTTGGCTGCGTGTCCACCCACTTACCAATGCAGAGGTTTCTGCACTTATCACGGACGGGATGAAAAAATATCCACTCCCAGATTTTGAAGTCAAGGTATTTACAGGAAATCTTGTTCCCCTTCAGCCGATTATCTGGAAAGCACCATCAGGAGATCCCTGGGGTGTTGTTATGTCAGCGTCAAGCGCAACAGTTGATTTACAGATACCAGAAGGGCTTGCTATATTTCCTCTGCGTGTTTCGAGATCCGAAGATAATAAGATTACTGTAACAGACAATGCGGGAAGAACCATTTACATACACAATGTTACTAAATCTGATGCAAAAGATGTTATGAATGATTGGGATGAAATGAACATTCCACTTGCGCCTGGTCATTATCATCTAAACTTTGCTGGAAAAAGCGGTCGACTGGGTCTTTTTAACTTTCAGACATGGAAGGACATCCCGTTGATAGTACGGATATTCCAGAATCAGAAATGGAGTCCTTCTCCAAGGTTATATTTTTATGTTCCAAGCGGATTACATAAGATTGCCATATATTTCCCTGGTTCCTATCGAGCAGGCGGATTTGAAATACCCATATATCTGCCGAATGGCGAACGCGCTAAAGTAGAGGAACGCGATAACGGTAAACTTGTGGTAGTACCTGTTCCTGAAGGAACGGACGGCAAGGTATGGTCGCTGGAGAAACTAATTCAGCCATATTTTAATTTTGAAATGCTGAATGTTCCACAAGCATTCTCACTTTCACCCAGTGTTCTTATGGTGCCAGAGGATGCATTAAAACAGGGGTTGAGAAAACCATAAAGATTTGCCTGGTAGACAACCGTAATGACATAGAATTGCAAAATGTAAAACAAGGACAATGAAATAGAGGTTAATTTTAACTAAAGAGGTAAACATGTTTTTATCAGTCAATGGTCTTAAGCCAAAGAATATTTTTTCAGTGCTTTTCACAATTATCCTCGGGATTTTATGTACTGGCAATTTCACCTATGGGAAGGCAGTAGCCAGAATCGATGCAATAACCCGTAACCATTCCAGCAGTAAAGAAACAGTGTTACTGGCTGATAAAGGTGTTGCGAAACTTCCGATTATTATTTCTGATAAAGCAAGTAAAGATACCAGAACGCGAGCAGAAGAACTCGCGGGATATCTTGAAAAGATTACAGGTGCTAAGTTTGAAGTCAAAACAGGCACTGGTACTGATAATCCGGCTATTTTCCTCGGAACGATTGCTGAATTTCCCACACCTTCTGCGGCAGATGGATTGAAAATCTATGATATCTATGATGGACGGGATGCCTATGCCATCCGCACAGAGCAGGGATGTGTTAAACTCCTCGGAGCAACAGAACTAGGTGTTTCGCATGCAATGAGCAGATTTCTTACACTGCTTGGTTGCCGATGGTTTTTCCCAGGACCAACGTGGGAAGTAATTCCAAAGATTTCCAGATTGAGTTTCAACATCAATGAAACTGACAGGCCAGAAGTGCTCGGGATGTATTTTGGATATGATATGGGCCAGCAGTATGAACCGAATGATCCTGATGCCGGCCAAGCCACAAAGTCATGGAACAGAAAAAATCTGCTGGCCAGTGGATTTAAAAGCGCTGCTGGCCATTGCGCGCACAATGTTGTTCAGCGGTTCTGGAATGAATTTCAAGCGCATCCAGAGATGCGGGCGTTAATTAAAGATGAAAATGGAAATCTGATTCGGACAGGCACTGGACCTGAGACACCGCCAGGACAACCGCTCAAACCAGGTAGCAAAAGCTGGGGTATATGGGGACAACTCTGCGTTAGCAACCCTGAAACCCAGAAATTGGTGATACGTTATGTGCAGGAGCAATTTGACAAAAACCCAAATCTTGAAATGGCAGGTGTTGGACCAGATGACGGCGGTGGCTGGTGCTTGTGTCCTGAATGCGCTAAACTGGGTGATTGTGGCAATCAGGCGTTCTACCTTGCCAACATAGTTGCGAAAGCTATTCAAAAGAGTCATCCAGGCAAACTTGTTGGACTCCTTGCATATAACTGGCATTGCGATCCGCCTGACTTTCCGCTCGAACAGAATATCTATGTTGAACTAACAACCACCTTGCTAATAAACACAAAGTATGGTTTTGACCGGTTGCTCGAACTCTGGCCAACAAAGGTTAAATATGTTGGCCTTTACGATTACTGGGCAGTGTACGATTGGACCCGCGATAACATGCCGGCGGGCAGAACAGGAAACCTGAAATACGTCGCGGAGAAAATTCCCTATTACATCAAACACGGTCTAAGCTGCATGCGAGCGGAATGTGGCAACAGTTGGGGTGGACAGGGACTTGGTTATTGCCTGGCTATTCATCTTATGTGGAATACCTCTGTTGATGTTGAAGCACTCAAAAACGATTTCTACGAGAAAGCATTTGGTCCAGCAGCAAAGGAAATGAAGGCATACTACGAACACACAGATTTAGGCAATGAACCCATTGTTGGACCTGCATTCTACCGTATTTGTTGTGACTATCTTGAAGCAGCCGAAAAAGCAGCGGCTGGTCGGCAGGACGTGCTTGCACGCATAGAACAATTAAAGGAATATAATGTGTATGTATATATGTTGAACAAAGAGCGCGATACGAATGCAAATTTTGAAGAACGCAAAAAATGGGCGTTTGAAACATTAAAGTGGAACTATCGCATTCGCAATACCTATATGACCTTCTGGACATTCTTCGCAGGGATGACAACGAAACAATGGGCAAATGAGTTCAAGGAGCCAACCTGGAATTGGTACGAGAACTATTGGGTGCAGAAAAAACCTGAGCAGATTCCATATCGTGATCCAAATCCAATTACACCAGAAGAAACAGCGGCGTGGTTTCAGAAAATGAAAGAGGAATATGGGACTGTGCCAAAGGTCACGCCTCTAACATTTAGCAAGCGTCTTGTAGCGCCGGAATGGCCAGCAAAGATACCCCCTGAGAAGCCCTCACAGCCAGTTATGCACGGGCCGTTTACCTATGCACTGGCAAGTATGAAGGGTGAACCTCTAAGGTTTTCCATGAACAATGGAACTATGTATCCCAATAGCCCGCCAGGTACCTATGTTCTAACCGACACTACAGGGAAAGAGATTACGCGCGGTACAGTGCCAATCTGCCCGAAAACCCCGACACAGGTTGAGATAAAGGTGCCATCCGCCGGTGTCTATTATTTCAAGTTTAATGACAGTGGAGCAGGGACATTGTTTATTCCAGATCAAAATCTGCGTGCTGCCTTTATCCCAGAAGGACCCAGGGGCTATACAATGCTCAGGGGAAGTTGGTTCTATGTCCCGAAAGGAACAACAGAGATTCAACTTGCTGCTTCATGCGGAGGAGTAAGAATGGGAATCCGCGACCCAGAAGGCAAGTGGTTAGAGTGTAAAAATCATCCATATACCCCTGCGACAAAAGATGGTTTAAATTTCAAAGCCGATGGATACTATTACATAATTCCTGTTCCGAAGGGAATGGATGGCAAAATGTGGGGATTAATGTTGCCACAATTCGGGGGAGTAATCCACTTTTTCAATATCCCAACTATTTTGTGTATGTCGCCTGACGGACCGATTATACCAGAGGAAGTAGCAAAAAAAGATGGGCTTAAGTGGTAAATAATCCTGTTTAACGCGCAAGAGGTGAAATAAATCAGGGAGATGTAGTGAGCACCTCCAGGTGCGATCCCTCTGCAAGTTCCCACTTTTGTAAAGGGGGCGAGGGGGATTTAGAAATCTCTCCAGACCTCCTTTTTACAAAGATGGGAACATTCAAAATTCTCCTTTTGAAAATCTTCTTCAATAAAACTTCATCTTGATAGCAATATGATAGAATATTAAAATGAAAATTCTTAGTAAAATTAATATTCCTTCAATATCATTTCTTTACAATAAAGAATCATCAGAGGAATTTATTAAGAAATCAACGCAGAAACTTATAACAGAGAAAATTACCTCTGGTTTTATTTACAGACAGACAATATTTAATTCTGCAACAGATATGAAGATTACTATTTCCACTCGTACATTTAATGATTTTCCAGATGCTGTTGAATGGATTACGGAAATAGAGAACTGTGGAGATAGAAAAACATCTATCATTGAAGATATAATGCCTCTTGATATGATGATACCCGCTGAGAAAGATGAAAAAATCTTATTACATCATGCAAAAGGAAGTCAGTGCAGAATGGATGACTTCCTGCCTTTAACAACAGAACTCTTTCCTTCCTCAAAGGTAATACTTGCGCCAGAAGGTGGAAGATCCTCAAATGGCGTACTTCCTTTTATGAATGTTCAAAAAAGTGGCTGCGGAATTATACTCGGAGTAGGATGGTCAGGACAATGGAAGGCAGAGTTTAATCGCGATGATTCCGGTATTCACATTAAAGCAGGTATGGAAAAAACTCACCTTTTTTTGCATCCTGGAGAAAAAATCAGAACACCCAGTATTCTTATAATTGAATGGAATGGAGATGATTTTGAAAAAGGGAATAATCTATTAAGACAACTTTTGTTGAAACATTACATTCCAAAAATTAAAGGAAAACCTGTAAATCCACCTGCGGCTCAGTGTTTACAATCGTATTTTTACCTAACAGGCAAGGCAGGCGAAACCATTGAGATGACTGCTCTTGAAAAAGCAGCCATGATTGGGATTGATACTTACTGGATTGATGCCTGCTGGTACGGCGGAAAAGGAGATTGGTGGCAGGAAGTTGGTTCATGGGTTATCAATGAAGAAAAATTTCCAAATGGACTGAAGCCCATTGCGGATGCCTCACATAAAGCAGGAATGAAATTTCTTCTCTGGTTTGAACCTGAAAGGGTCAGAAAGAATTCTATTATCCACAAAGAACATCCTGAATTTCTTCTTATAAACAAGGAAGATTCTGGTAATTTTCTTCTGAACCTTGGTATGCCTGAAGCCCTAAATTACATCAAAAATTTGGTTTCAGATTATATCTCAAACATTGGTATAGATATTTACAGACAGGATTTTAATATTGACCCACTTCCTTATTGGCGGACTGCTGATGCAGATGACCGCCAGGGTATAACAGAAATAAGATACATTGAAGGTCTTTATAAACTCTGGGATGAACTTATACAGCAACATCCAAATATTGCAATAGATAACTGCTCGAGTGGCGGCAGAAGAATTGATTTGGAAACAATCAGTCGATCTCTTCCACTATGGCCAAGCGATTTTCTGGATATTTGCGGCCTAAATACTGGCCACGGAGTTTATACAGGCAGTCAATGTATAAAAGCAGGTCTTGCGAGGTGGATTCCCCTTTTTGGTGGCGGAGCGTGGAATTTTACACCTTATGGATTTAGAAGTGTAATAATAGGAGGGTTTACCTTTGGATTTAACATTGATGATAAATATTTTCCTTCTGATGATGAAAAAAAGATTAAAACCTGGGAATATATCCTTTCACATGGGAAAACACTTCTCGATAATGATTTTCCACTGGATCTTGTGAAATCAGCAATCAATGAATGGAAAACCATCAAGGAATTTTTTACAGGTAACTTTTATCTTCTTTTACCACTTACGATATCTTACCATGATTGGTGTGCGTGGCAATTTCATCGTGAGGATCTTGATTCAGGAATAGCAGTATTTTTCAGAAGGCATGAAAGTCCTTTTCCGGCAATAGAAACATCTTTAAGGGAAGTCAAACCAGATCAGGATTATGATGTAAGTATAAGCCCTGATTTCACAGAAAAACCACGAAAACGAATAAAGGGACAGAAACTGCTCAACCTAAAGATAACCATCCGTCAATCACCTGGAAGTGTCTTGCTTAGATATTCTCACGTAAAATAATCAAAGGTTTCAAAAAAATGTGAAAAGAAAAGTTCTATATCTACATCAGACGCTACACTAACATTTGTTTTTTCATCATCAATAAATCCTGTTTGGCCAAGTTGTTCAACAAAGATTTTTCCCTTTTTAAAAGCACATATATTTCTGTTGAAGAGAACACTTGCTGCAAGGGGATCATGAAAGGTAATTATTTCTCGATTCTCAAACCAGATTTCAGCAAAACCTAAAATTTCCTTCAGGATTTTTCTTTTCTTAAATTCATCTATAACCCTGTCCTTTTGCATTTTTACCTTTCTTGTAACATCAAGACCACAAACATAGATACTTTTTGCAGGTGAAGAAAAAACAATATTTGCAGCATAGGGATCACAGGAGATATTCCATTCAATACTTTTTTCTGTGCCAAAAAATGCTCCTCCCATTACATAAATCGATTTTAATAATGAAGGAATCTCTGAATCAATCTTAAAAAGAATTCCAATATTGGTTAGAGGTCCTATGGCTATAAGATTTATTTCGCCTGGATTTTTTCTGATTACTTCTCGCAAAAAATTAAACCATTCTTTGCTATATATTCCACTATAGGAAATTTTTTTTAGATACTCAAATTGCTGACATGTTTTTTGTTTTTGTTCTCCAATAAATGGTTCACATAACCCAGAGAAAACAGGGATTTGCCTGCCTGCTTTTTCACAGATATAACTTGCTATCATTGCTCTTTGTTCTGGCTGTCCACTCACTGTTGTAATACCAATAAGTTCACAGTCAGGATTTGATAAAAGATATGCAAGGCATATTGCATCATCAATATCAGAACCAATATCTGTATCAAGTATAACCTTTTCTTTCATATAATTCCTTTAGTTTCCTCGAAAATACAACAAAAGAGTGTTCATCAAAAAGTACAAACCTTATTTTTTTAATTGTTTTAAGTTCAGGTACAAAACCGATTACTGCCTTTAATGAAACCTCTGCAGCTTCTTCAATAGGATAACCAAATATACCAGTTGATATTGCAGGAAATGCAATTGAACAAAGACCTTTATTATCAGCAAGTTTTAAGGAATTTATGAAGCACGAAGAAAGTTTTTCTGCTGGATTGTTTTCTTTCGAGTATACAGGTCCAACAGTGTGAATCACATATGGATTAGGCAAATTATACCCAGCCGTTATAACAGATTCTCCAGTATTTATTGGGGCGTATTTTTTACATTCCTCATAGAGCAGGGAACCTGCTTTTTTGTGGATTGCCCCGGCAACCCCACCACCTGGCGCAAGATATTTGTTTGCAGCATTAACAACAACATCTATATCTGGCTGTGATGTAATATCTCCTATAAGGCACTCTATCTCAACATTATCTAACATTACCTTAAAATTTTCTTCCATAAATATTATATTAGTAGAATTGTTCTTTTTTGTTTTAACCAACTACTGTGATATTATAACATCTATAGGTATTTGACAATCAAGGAACTAAATCATTACAATTAATCGGGTGAAATTCTGCAAGGAAAGCAGAAATATTTTTATAACCTTGTTTCTTATCTAAACATTTTGAGAAAAAAATGAAAAAACTATTGGCGTTTTTATTTTTTCTTTTAACAGGAACAATTATGGCGCAGGAAAATGTGTGTGATATTTTGATAAAAAACACGTCTCCGGTACCCATTGATAGCAAGCAACGATTACCTCTTTTTGTTTGGGCTCGTATACCTTCAAACTTATCTGATGACGAAATTTCAGATTATCTGAAAAAACTCAATGAAAGAAAAATTGTTCTTTTAACAGGATGGAGAATACCAAAAGAAGGTATAGAAAAAGGTATATCAGAAGCAATAAGAATCGATAGAATAAGAAAAAATCTTGGTCTTCCTGTTTTTGTGGATGCCAGTGGAATTGTGTATATGTTTTTCAATGGAAGTGAAGAAACTGCTCACATTGATGATGAAGGAAAACCATTTTTTGATACATCATTTTCAAAGGGAGTTAAGATTGGATGTCCCTTTAAAATAGATACAAGATACCCTGTAATTGAATCAAGGATAAAACAATTCCTCGAGGCATACAAAAACGAAGGTATTAAGATAAACTACTGGGCTGTTGACTGGGAAATTGATGGACCCATGGAATGGAATGATGCATGGGAAAATTCAAAAAAATGCACGATATGCCGGCAGAATATAGAAAGAATCGAGGACTTTGATAATTTTCAAAGGGCAGTCAGAAGAAAAAGGGCTGATTTACAAAAAAGCGTTTTTGTTGAAACAGTTAAACAATACTATCCAGAATGTCTGATAGGAAATTATGCTGTAAATCCACACGATGGATACAGATACTGGTGGGATTATTTTGAAAAAGAGGTAAAAGACGCAACATATCAAAAAAAACAGAATGCACTCCATAGAAAATGGTTTGATGAATTTAAGTATAGTGGATATACAATGGCTATGCCTGTAATATATACCTGGTATAGATTTTTTAATGATTATACATTTGAAAATAAACAGTATAGATGGTTTTATCCCCTTCTTAAAGAAGCAACATCTGTGGGTAGAAATACAAAGCCAGAAATTCCAATTGTAAGTTTTGTCCACTGGCAAACTGTTCTTAAGCCAAAACAGATACCTTCTGATTTTGAACCAATGAGCAGAGATAGGTATAAGGAACTCCTATGGCACATGCTTTTAAGAGGACACGATACATTCTGCGTATGGTCGCCTCAAAATGAAATGTCAGAAGAAATCAAGGTTGTTCACGAGGTTTATCTTGAGAGTTTGAGGTATAGCGATTTTATTTTGAGAGGTAAGCCAATTTACTGGAATGTTCCAGAGGAACCAGACACAATTATATCTGCAATCAGATTAAAGAATAACCTACTGGTTATGAGAACTGATTTTAATGACAGTAAAGAAATCAGAATGACAATCGACCACACAACAGTGAGAATTCCTGTTATATCAAGTCCAACTATTATTAAAATAAGATGAGATTCTTTCAAGAAAAAATCTATCAATTTACAAATTGTGGTAATGGTGCAGATCCATTGTGGTGTATGGGTTCATCCTGTATAGCAGCAGACAATGACAGGATATTTGTTAGTGGCTGGGATACAATACCCGGTATTCCCTTGCTTAATTGCGCAAGATGGACACTTTTTCAAAAAAAGGCACGAGGATGGGAAATAGTAAGGCAGGATACAGAAAAAACAAGAGAACCATCGCCAATCTGTGTTCTCGAAGACGGAAAACTTTTCCTTTCAGCAAACGCGTTTATGCTTGAGCCAGAAGCAATTAAAGGGGTATGCCTTCCTATGGTTTATCAATTTGAATCTCCTGATTATTCAAAACCAGCAAAAAAAATAATCCCTCATTTTAGTGAACCTGTGGTTTTTAATGAACACTCCTACAGAAACTTTTCCGCTGACAGGGAAAATTCTGAATTATTAATCTTCCATAACAGAGATTATGACAGAGCATATTGGTCGCTTATGGATAAAGATGGCAGATGCATATCTTGCGATAAACTCTATTGGCCATGGGGCTATGATTATCCAGTACCACATAGAATACGCCTTTGTTATAGCAATATACAGTTAAAAAATAGAGCTGCCTATGTTTTTGGCACAAGTGATATCCCTGAACCAAACCCGGAATGGAGAAAATATAAAAGAGAGATAACCGGGAGAATGTGGGACTTTGATTTCAGAAGAGTATTTTTTTCATTCACACCTGACATAACAAAAGAACCATTTACATACTGGGTTGAGATATCTGGAAGAGAAAAGACAGCCGGAAATGCATGGAATTGTGATTTATTCGTTGATGACAATGGAATAACTCATGTTTTGTGGACAGAAAAAAGTTGTGATGAAAGATTAAAACAAAAGTTTTTTCCAGATGAACCCTTAATCTATTCTCTGAAATATGCAAGATTAAAAAAACAGAAGATCCTTGATCAAAAGGAAATTTTTTCATTTCAAGAGGGCACAGAATTTCCTTCAGGTATTGAAAAAATGAATCTGTGTCGAGGAAAATTTCATATTACAGAAAATGGGAAAATTTTTATTTTTGGTTTGATATCTGGAATAGATAACAATAAAAAAACAATCGCAGAGAACTGGTTAATTGAGATTGATTCAACCGGTAATATTAAATCAAAAGAGATAGTTAATTTTCAGGAGCCCTTTACTTTTATACACAACGCAGGCATGAGAAACGGAACAAAACCATCAGATACTCTTCATATTTACGGATATACAACAAAAGCAAATAATGAAATGTGGTATGGTTGCATTGAATGTTAGGGCTGATTTGTCTGCTGCTGGAAATGTATCGAAATCACCTCTGACCCAGAAGGATAAAGGTCCCCAATAATATCATGCACAAGTCCCCATGAAAGCGCCTGTTCAGGATTAAGCGCTGTTCTTTCAAGCATAGCAGAGATAATATCCTCAGGATTTTTATTTGTATTTAAAGCAATAACCTTTGCGATATTTTCCATATCAATGCGCAGGCCCTTAAGCCGTTCTTCAAGTTGTTTCTCCTCAAGTCCCTCATTCTGTCTGAACCCAACGCTCACCCCATGGAGTAAAAAACGCGCCTGCGGAACAGAAAGTCGCCTGGTACCAGCACAAAAGATAACAACACCTATTGAATCAACACTCCCAAAGTTATGAGTTGTTATTTCTGCTGGGATGCCCCTCAAATAATTATATGCGCTTAAACCATGAAAAACAGAACCTCCAGGTGAGGAAATAAGAATTGTAAATTTTGATATACCCTCCCTTATCTTCTGGTCAACAGCATTCATTAAAGCATTGATACTTGCATCCATCACAGGAGCAAAAAATTTTATGACAACATTTCTTTTTTCCATAGGGATTTCTCCGGTATTTCATTGGTACTTCAAACTTTGTTAAGTATATAGTAGATAAGAATCAGATTAAACTATCTATTTATTTATACCATCCCCTCTAAATCTCCCTTGCCACCTTTATAAGGGGAACTTGTGGGTAAGGGATAATCCCTTTTTCAAAGGGGGAAACAAAGGAAGAGATCCTTTTTCAAAAGAAAAATATGCTTCCCTTTGCAAAGGGGGAGATTTTAATTCCCCCCTCTTTTGTAAAGAGTGGTTGGGGGAGATTTTAATTTCCCTCTTAATAATAAACCTCGCTAAGGACTTATTCCTCTTATTTGTTAAATTTTAGCACTTCTTTTCTATAGTGTATATAGTTTTCAAAAGATACTTCTTCTGGAACCCCATGATCACAGGTTGGAATGTATCCACCCCGTTTGTACATTGCAGGTAGTATCCTTTGAAGATGTTCATCAATTTCCTTTGTTGTTTTTGCAAGAACACGTTTGTCTATCCCACCAAACATTGCAATATCAGGAAAATTCTGTCCATCTCTTACAACATCACACCCTGATGCAACCTCGAATGGAGACATAACATCCATTCCAAGTTCCTTATAAAGCGGTATAACAGAGACAGCATACCCATCTGTATCAATATGAAAATAAAGATGCTTACCTGCTTTTGATTGACGCGCCTTTATATTTGTAATCAACTGTTGATAGTATGGAAAAAGAAATTCCCTTATCATCCTCGGAGAAATTAATGGTCCATGGTTATAGCAGATATCCTCGCCAAAAAAAAGTTCATCAATCAAAACATATTTTTGATGTTCTGCTGTAATCTTATCAGCAAGTTCAAACCATGTTTTCATACAATCATTGATAATATCCGGATGGTCATAAAAAAATAAAGGGAGTTCATTTGGCCCTATCAGGCATCTCAAATACATATACCCGCCAATAACACGTTCAGTAATCATCATACCTTTGTTCTGTGCATCGAGAAGTTCTGGAAGAATTCTATGAAACTGTTCTGTTCTTTCCTTAGTTTCTGGATTGAGTCGCCATTTTACATCTTCAACCCATGTTTTCCAATCTTTAACTGGATGACTTACATATTCAGGCATAAAACCATTTCTTCTTCCCTTAAAAAACAATACATGCCTTCCTCCTTCATCCTGAACAAGTTCATAATCGCCTTTATCCTCTATTACCTTATTTTCAAAGTATGGCTCAAACCCTGCAATTGTCCAGCCGAGTTGACCGAGATTATAATTTCCTGGTGGATCAAAGCCAAATAACTCATCAAGATTTGTCTCCTCATTAATGTATCCTTGTTGCTTCCACCTGTTAAGACAATAAAAACCAAATTCCCTTTGAAAAAATGGTGCGTATGGTTTTCTTTCATAAATTGCCCGAAGTTTCTTTGCGCTTTCAATCATTTAATATCCTTTTTATGTTTTGAAAAAAACTCCCATATTCTTTCAGAAGCATTAATATCTTTGTTTGTTTTACCAATGATGTATTCTGGTAAATATTGTACTGCTCCTGGCCAGGTATGTCCTCCTCCTTTGATACTGTATAACATAACCTCAACTCCATTTAACGGATTTCTGAATGCTTTTATCTCAACATATGAACCGTCATCCTTAACAGTATCAGGCGGATTATCAACTGATATCTGTTGAATGCAATTGTTGGCCTTAATCCAAAAGTTTAAGGTCTCTTCAGTTGAAAGGACTCTTCCTCTCTCCCTACCGAAAACCTTTATACTTCCACCATTATACGGAACAATTGGGTCATCTGTTCCATTTATTATCAAAACAGAAACAGGGTCTTCTGGTTTTTCCTGCATTAATATCACAGGAAGATTTCCAGAAACTGCAGCAATAGCAGCAAAACTATCAGACATACGGCATGCAAGAGTAAAGCACATCATCGCTCCATTGGAAATACCCGCAGCATAAATCGATGTCTTATCAATCCTATATTGGCTTAAAATTTGTTCAATCATCACCTTAAAAAATTTGATATCATCTACCCCGAATAGAAACAACCCACTTGCAATATTCCAGACATTTTTATATCCATCAGGATATACCACAACAAACCCTTTTTTTTCGCAGAGATCACCAAACCCAGTAAACTTGGGTATCCTCTCGCCTGTTCCCCCACCACCATGAAGAACAAATAACAAAGGTACAGGTTTTTTCCCATCGTAAGAAGCAGGAATTTGTACCCGATATACCCGCGTTAAACCATCAAGAACAATTTCTTTCCTGATTATATTAAAACCAGCGCTATACAGAGTATCATTGAGAAAAACCAGAAATAAGGTAATAAGAATCAGAAAAAATTTCTTCTTAATCACTAGTAACATCCCCTGTGGAATCAATCTTTAACAGAATAACTAAAGATATTGATTCATCAAAAATTAAGGATTGAAAAATTTCAAAAATAGGACAAGATTTCCTTCAGAAACTGGAGTTCTTTGAAACCCGGACAATTCTGTTGAAGGCTAGCCCACTATCTAATAAATTAGTCATTCAGATAAAACCAATCATAATAGTCACGACCCCATTTATATTTTCCCACACCCCGACTGAGTATTTGCTTTTCAACATGACCATCAAGGAAAAGGACATTCTGAAAAGCAGCAGTTCCATCACTATTTGGATGATTACTAACAGGGGTCTTATACCAGTAGTGGTTTACGGCATCACCAGCATCATAAGAAATATCCCACATTAAGGGTGTTCTATCTGCCCATTTTGCATTAATAATGGTTCTTGGTGTGGGTCTGCGCGGGGTGCCTACATTAAAATACGTTCTGTGCCAACCATACCAGTAACTGCCCTGTGTCGACGATACTCCACCATCTCCACCAACATAATGATAGCTCATCATAGCATCGCTCGCAGGCCATGTCCATCCAGGATTTCCACGAAAACGTCTGTACATATCACCTGAAGCACACGTAACAAGTTGTTTTTTGACTTTATACCTATTCTGTAAAACTGTACTAACATTTCCACGAATTCTGAATGCCTCTCCCCAAGCCCCTGGAGGAAGCCAATCATCATTGTCTTCAGCATAAAGGAAAAAGATAATTCCAAGTTGTTTAAGATTATTCATACACGATACTTCTCTTGCTTTTTCCTTTGCCCTGTTAATCACAGGTAGAATCATTGATGCAAGAATCGCTATGATAGCGATTACTATCAGAAGTTCTATGAGAGTGAATCCTCTTCTTTTCATTTTTCTTCACCTCCTTTCATTCCGGGATATTCCCGTTCATTGTAAGTATTCAGTGAACTGCCTTAATGTTTAATTTACCTTTTTAAAAATTTCCT
>ERZ795047.1874-NODE-1874-length-21125-cov-4.559848_pt1 | contig 21125 bp, 12 predicted proteins | sample MGYA00375131_ERZ795047 | MGnify/ENA primary metagenome ERZ795047 (study PRJEB30176, sample SAMN05720228) | activated sludge metagenome | isolation source: Anaerobic digester | place: Japan | collected 2015-05-20 ...
AGAGACAATCCCCTTAACTGAGTACATTATCTTCAGGTTTCGCAGGTCCGTTCCGAGCCCATCCTTGTGAATGTAAATACCATTCCAGTCGTATGGAGTCGGTGCCAGTCTGCTTTGCGGATTGTAATTTTTATCATTTTCAGATGTTAATATTACCGGATTGAGAGATGAACCATCTGCAATCAGCGTACCCTGAACATGTACACCAGTAAAGTTCTTGAAGAGCATCACTGTTCCAGGCTCGATTGTCACTACCTTTCCCACCGGAACAAAAACATCGGCAACAACCAGATAAGGGGATTTTGCTGAAGAAAGCAGTTGGGGAAGATCTCCCGCAAGCTCCACCGGGCTGCCACCCCGAGCTGGCAGAGTAATAAAGAGCAGCATTGCGCTCCATTTCACAAATCGATTCATTAACCTTTAACCTCTTGATGCGATGCGCTGCATCTCTGCATCGGCTTCTTTGTAATACCTGTGGTCTTTTGATGTCTGAAGTGCGGATTTAACCTCGTACCAACTGTCAAGTGCATCACGCTTGATAACAGCCGTGGGATTCTGATCAAACTGTCTGCTTCTGCATTGGGCAGTGAAATACAAACGCTCCAGCCGTAAAGTACTTGAATTGACATACATGCCGGGAGTTCTGGAGCAAAGGTCAAGATAATTCAAAGCCTCGGAAATCCTCCCCTGGTTGAAAAGAAACTTTGCCTTCTCCAGATAAAACTCACCATCTTTGATATCTGTCCTGGAAAACAGGGAATTGAGCTCACTTCTTCTCCCCAGACCCTTTAAAGCCCTTATTCTGAATATCATCGCTTTGTCAACTGACGATTCCTGCGGAGAAAGCGATTCGTAAACTTCCAGAGCATTTTTATACTGCCCGGATTCAACTTCCCTTGTAAAAATAGACATCAGGTCATTTGTACCATGTTTCCTCTTGAGCTGATCGATAAGTGATTCCTGTGTAGCTATGGCAACTTGTGCCGGTGCCACCGGTGCAACTTGTTTCTTTTGTGCCACTGGCGGAGTGCTTTTGATAGGACGCGGCTCAGTTTTTTTAACCTGTTCCTCAACCACTTTCGGTTCCTCAGGTTTTTTTTCTTCCGGAATTTGGGGAACATCTACTGTCCAGGCTGGTTCAACTACCGATACAGGCTGCGGCTTCTGAGCCAGATTTGCAACAATTTTCGGAATTAACATGCCTGTTGCAAATACCCCCAGTACTATCAGCAGTACTGCTGCTGTCATGAGAAACGGGTTTTTTCTCCGCAGGTTCACTACTATCTTCTCTCTGTCGGCTCCCATAAACCTGGCCAGCTCCTGCTCAGGAGAAAGCGGTGTGGTACTTCGATGGATCTTGCCGATTTCAGAGAGAAAACTCATCGCGTCCTGGATCCTCTTTTCCCTGTCCTGAACCATGCACATGTGAATCAGGCGGCGGAATTTAGAGGGGATTTTGATATCATAGGCATCAAGAGGTTTATAGTCGTTTTTGATCTTGGAAAGCATCAGTTTGGAAACATTCTGTTCCGGAAAGGCCTTCATTCCAGTAACCATCTCATAGAGAATTGTCCCAAGGGAATAGATGTCGGTGCGGATATCCGGTTCTTTTCCATCAAGCTGTTCAGGCGACAGATACTGCATCGTCCCCAGTATCGCTCCATCTGTGGTATGAATAGAGGCATCAGTGGGCCGGGCGATTCCAAAATCCATCAGCTTTACAATCCCATTGCTCGACACCATGATATTGGATGGTTTCAGATCACGATGAATTACACCATGATAAGTTTTACCATAGATAACATAATTCTGATTGTGAGCATAGCGAAGCGCTCTGCCGATCATTATTCCTATCGACATCGCCACTTCTACAGGAAGAGCACCCCTGTCCTCGATGATTTTCTCCAGGGTCTGCCCATCTATACGCTCCATCTCTATATAGGGAAGACCATTCCACTGCCCGACTGCATGAATTTCAATAATGTTAGGATGGTGGAGTTTGGCAGTGATCTTGATTTCCGTTTGGAAACGCTGCTTTGTATCTTCAGTATAGTTAGGATGGAGGAGTTTTACCGCTCTGTTAACCTCGAGCTGCGGATTCCATATTTCATATACATTGGCCATCCCTCCGACTCCCAAAAGTCCAGTAATGACACCTGAACCCATTGGTTCTCTTTTGGTGCCGTCAGGAAGAATAACAGCGTTCCTCATGCGCTTAATCGAACCCTGATCAGCGTCGGCTGTCCTTCTGTCTTCCGGAGTCATAAAAATTCCCTTACCAGGTTCCTGCAATAAAGGACGGCTGAATACTATATTTAGTATTGATATTTTACCATAATCTGGTATATAATTCAATATTTTTAAACTTGAAAAACACCGGAAACAAGACTGTTATCTCTCGAAATACCGGAAATTTTGACACTTCCAAGAGGCATATATGGCTAAAATCATTGATGAAGTATCCAGAACATTCTCAGAGTACCTCCTGATTCCCCGATTAACCAGGAAACATCATCTCCCGGAAAATGTCTCCCTCAGTACACCTGTGGCAAAGTACCAGAAAGGCCAGCATTCCAGATTCTCTCTTAATCTCCCCTTCGTCTCGGCCAGTATGCAATCGGTATCCGGGCCGGAGATGGCAATAGCCCTAGCCAGAAGAGGCGGATGTGCTTTTATCTTCTGCTCACAACCCATAGCTCAACAGGCAGCCATGGTTGCAAAAGTGAAAAATCATAAAGCGGGATTTGTCCCCTCCGACTCCAACCTTCGCCCCGACAATACCCTCAGGGATGCTATCGCCCTGCGTAAGAAAACCGGCCACTCAACCATGCCGGTTACCCATGATGGCTCCAAAGATGGAATTTTTCTGGGAATCATTACAGACAAAGATTTCTGGGAATTTGAAGATGATCTTAATGCTCCGGTTTCAGAATATATGACACCCAAGGAACATGTGGTCTTCGGTACCAGTGGAATCAGCCTTCATGAAGCAAACAAGCTTCTGAGAAGCAACAAAAAAGAGTGCCTTCCTGTTCTTGACAGCAACGGGCGACTGCACTCACTGGTATTCAAAAAAGACTACTTTGATCACATGACCAATCCCGATGAGCTCCTCGATGATCATAAGCGGCTGGTTACGGGAGCAGGAGTCAATACTCACGATTACAAGGACAGAATCCCAGCCCTGATGGAGGCTGGTGTAGACGTTCTCTGTTTTGATTCCTCTGATGGTTATTCAGAATTCCAGATGGAAGCCATAAAGTGGACTAAATCCAAATATGGCTCCAAAGTTGTGGTCGGAGGTGGAAATGTGGTTGACGGAGATGCCTTCAGGTACCTGGTGGAGGAAGCCGATGCAGATTTTGTGAAAGTGGGCATTGGCGGAGGCTCCATCTGCATTACCAGGGAACAGAAAGGCATCGGCCGCGGACAAGCATCGGCACTGATGGCTGTGACCACTGAACGGGACCGCTATTTTCAGGAAACAGGCATATATGTCCCGGTCTGCTCTGACGGAGGATTGGCAAACGATACCCAGATCATAATCGCACTTGCAATGGGGGCAGATTTTGTAATGATGGGACGGTATTTCGCAATGACAACTGAGAGCCCGACACCAATAGTGTCTATCGGTGGCAGGATGTACAAACCCTACTGGGGTGAAGGGTCCAACAGGGCCAGAAACTGGCAGAGATACAATCTGTCATCCTCTGGTGAATCAGGAATGAAATTTGAAGAGGGTGTTGATGCCTATGTTCCAATAGTGGGATCGGTCAAAGATGTTCTTTCTGTCACTGTCGCAAAGCTTAAATCCACAATGTGCAACGTGGGCTCCACTACTCTTAAGGAGTTCTCGGACAACGCTGTCCTTACACGAATCTCAGAGCAATCCTTTGTTGAAGGTGGCACATCCAATGTGCTCTCTCTTGACAAAGACCTGCCCAGAGAGGTCTGATTTTTACAGGCCGGATCTTTCCGGCCACTATTCTGCTCTGCCGGTATTGCTTCTGCTGCCAAGGGTTCCTGTAAAAATTGCAATAATTCTTTTTCTACATTCGTATACATTTACAAAGTATTCTCAACTGGTTGTTGTATCAAAAGGAGGAACATCTTGAAGAAACTTAAGCCCCTAATCCCTTCTCTGGTGGCTTTGATCATTACTGCCGGACTTATTACCTATTCAACATGCTCTTTCGCTGAATCCAATCATCCCCCAAAGGGATCTGTAACTTTCGGCGCCGAGAAAAAACCTGATATCAACACTCCTCCGCAGTTAAGTGCTTTCAGCAATATGTTCGCCGATATAGCTGAAAAAGTGGTACCTACTGTCGTCCAGGTTGTGCCCACAAAAATCGATACAGTCATATTTAGCAATAACCCTTTTTATCAATTCTTCGGTGATCCTTTTGGCTTCGATGAATTCTTCGGCAATCCCCGCCGTCAATTCAGGCGTCAACCACCGGTTCAGAAAAGGGAGTTCAAGCAGCAAGGTCTGGGATCAGGGGTGATTGTGTCCAAAGACGGTTATATCCTGACCAATTATCATGTCGTTGCCGGTGCCGATGAAATCGAAGTCAAAACTTCTGACAACCGCAGCTTCCAAGCAGAGATCGTTGGAACAGATTCTCTTTCCGATGTAGCAGTAATCAAAATTAAAGAAAAAGCAAAAAATCTCCCGGTTGCTTATCTTGGTGATTCCGACAAGCTTCGTCCGGGTGACTGGGCAATAGCCATTGGCAATCCTTTCAGCCTGGCCTCATCTGTGACAATGGGAATAATCTCCGCTCTTGGACGGACCACAGGGGGAAATGCCAACTCCTACCAGAACTTCATCCAGACAGATGCCGCAATTAACCCTGGGAACTCCGGCGGTGCACTGGTAAATATTCATGGAGAACTGATCGGTATCAATACCATGATTTATACACAATCAGGCGGCTATATGGGAATTGGATTCGCCATTCCTATAAACATGGCACGCAGAATCATGGAAGATCTGATCTACGAAGGAAAAGTATCCCGGGGATGGCTGGGTGTGATGATCCAGGACCTGGATGCCACAACACGTGATGCCTTGAAAATCAGCCCGGAGACCAAAGGTGTTCTGATTGGGGATGTCTTCAAGGATCAACCTGCAGATAAAGCAGGATTCCGCAGGGGAGATATCGTGGTTTCTGTTGATAACAAGGCTGTTTCCAATCCAAATGAACTGAAAAACGCCATAGCCAATATCAGACCCGGAAACAAAGTGCCTGTTGAAATCCTCCGTGACGGAAAGAAAATGACTCTCCATGTCACTTTGAGTGGTCGCGATAAAAGCAAACCGGATCAACCTGCTGGTGCCAGTATCCTGGAATCCTCTGAAGGTAAGGGTGATATTGTTGAGAATATGGGAATCAAAGCAGGAAATATCACTCCGGAATTAAGGGAACAGCTTGACCTCAAGCCGGATATCAAAGGTGTTGTAATTGTGCAGATCGATCCCAATTCCCAGGCAGCTCAGGAGGGACTCTCCCAGTATGATGTTATCATGGAGGTGAACCGGAAACAGGTCACAAATATTAAGGAACTGAAGCAGGTCATGAAGCCAATTAAGACTGGTGATTCCATCCTCTTCCTCCTGCATCGGAATGGAAACACTTTCTTCAAGGCTTTCAAAGTCCGATAAACAATTACTGCCCGGGGGCGGTGCATGACTGCCCCCGTTTCCTTTTCCCCCTCAGCAATTCTCCTTGACTCTATTCTATATAGAACGTATCTTTGGTTTAATCAGGATAGTTTTCCATTGCGGATATCTGCCTCAAAGGAAAATATCAGGAACAGGTCCTGTATCCGGATACTATTTCTACATCGATAATTCGGATACAAATAACAACATTTAAATCTTTTTCAACAATTAAAATCAAGAGAATCGTTTCTTAATCCGGATAATCAGGGTTTTAATTCAAAAAATTTACCAATCATTCAGGAGGAAATATATGAAACGGTGGCGGGCAATCAGGATTATCAGTTTAACCGCTATTACCGCTATTATGTCTTGCGGTGTAAGCCAGAATTCTTTGGACCAGGCATCAAAACGCATTGATGAACTGAAAACCATGGGTGTTCCGGACAGCGCTCTCTCCAGAGCAAAAGTGTTCCTTTACCAGGCTAAAGATGCCAAACAGAGAGGCAATTCCGGAATAGCCAAAGTCGCCGCCGATTCTCTCCGAATCCATCTCGCCAAGGCTGAGTCAATGTATAAGGATAATGTCAATAACCTTCTTCCGGTAATCGATTCCATGCGCTCAGTCATAAAAATGCACAAAGCCAACTTCAGTGGCATCACACTTAAGAAACTTGACAGCCTGATGGTTCCCGTAGATTCCCTTATCAATATCAAGTGGTATCTCCAGGCTCATCATCTGCTCAAAGAGATCGTTGCAAGATTACCTCAGTTTAAATTCGATGATGACCGGGCAAAGGAACTCAGGCCCAGAATTCCGGGTGAGTGGACATGTATAAATGAGACAAAGAGCAAAGAAAACAAGGCAATCCATGCCATAGAGAAGAAAGTTTTCACTTTCAGAAAAGATGGAACAGCTCTGCTGGTCGAAAACAAAAAGGGTCAGAGCGGTCCATTCCTTAAAGAGGACTGGGAGTTCAGGTCATGGGGTAAATACGATCTTATCGGAGATACCATTGTTCTTCTTATCGACCGCTTTGCGGCTGTGAAACAGAATTTCGAACGCCTCTATGTCGAAGAAGAGAATGGAAAAAAGAAAACGGTCTGGAAGAAAGAGCCCCAACCCACTTATGACTCTCTAATCACAGATGGAAGCCAGGACCGGTTCATTACTTTCACCGACCTGATGGAAGATTTCAAGAAGAAATAATCTGATTTATCCGCACTTAGTCCGCTTACCTGTATGTAAGGTAAGCGGACATTCTCCTGTTCCCACACCGGTCCGGTATCGGAGCCCAAAACCCTGATTAGATAAACCCGACAAGAGAAACGATTTTCCGATCTTTACTACCAGAAAAAGATTTCCGGTTCTTGTTCTGTCTTGGAGTTTTGTCTCCCCAAGCCCGGTTCACCGGGCTTGATATGCCTGGGGGCGGCATTTATGCCGACCCTAATGCCACTCCTTGGAGGGAAATAAAAAAAGGGCGGTTTCACCATCTCCGGTGAAACCGCCCTTAAAATTTTCTGTCTTGTTAAAGATATTTACGCTTGTGCAACCGGCACTATATCCACTCTTTTTCTGTTGCCTGCAAACCAGGAAAATTTAACCTGGCCATCCACCTTGGCAAACAGGGTGTGATCTTTACCCTGCCCTACATTCTGACCTGGAAACACAACTGTTCCGCGCTGACGGACTAAGATGGCTCCGGCACTTACCTGTTCTCCACCAAATCTCTTCACCCCAAGCATCTTGGGATTACTGTCACGACCGTTGCGGCTGCTTCCTACACCTTTTTTATGTGCCATTTTTTTTCACTCCCTGCAATCAGATTTTGATCGAAACTATTTCCAGCTTCGTGTACTGCTGACGATGACCGTTCTTGCGGCGATAATCTTTCCTGCGCTTCCTCTTTATCACCAGCACTTTCTTAGCCTTGGTATGATCAAGAACTTTGGCTGTTACAGAAGCACCCTCGACCACCGGTGTCCCGATCTTTATTTTATCGCCATCAGCAGCCAGCAAAACTTTGTCGATGGTTATTTCCGCACCCTTCTCTGCCTCAATCAGAGGAACCCGGATAGTAGCACCTTCTGTTACCTTGAACTGGGCACCACCTTGCTCGATAATAGAATACATATTGTCTCCTGACCCGAATATGCCAGTATATCTTAGGATTTTTTATCTCATTTTGCTTCAACCGGGAACTGATCATAGCTGAAATATGACCAGATAATCCTGGTTTTCAGAGAAAAGATTTTTAAATATAATTACTTCCAGATTAAAATGCAAGCATCCGGCTAATCGCAGGGTTGCTCTTTTTTCTTCACCATGCCATCCGGAACAATGTTATACTCGTCCTGATCAAGCTCCTCATCCTGCTCTATCAGCAGTTGATATTTGTGTGCCTTCTCCAGCCTGTTTTTCATCTGTTCACCATCTTTCAGAAGATAGGCAGCAACCGCAGGATGAACTGAGAGCTTTACCTGATTTGCCCGGAGATCAGATCGCTTCAGATCACGGTCTATTCTGGAAATCACTGTCTCTGGTGAGAACACCCATCCCAACCCTTCACATACCGGGCATACATTTGTAAAGAATTCCTGCAGCTCCGGTCTGACTCTCTTTCTGGTTATCTCCATCAGTCCGAATTTAGAGAGGCCGGTCATCGATGTGGCAGTGGGATCAGCAGCCAATGCCTTGCGCATCGCCTCCTCGATCTTCCGCCGGTTATCCGCGTTTCTCATATCGATGAAATCGACCACGATGAGTCCACCGATATCCCTTAAACGCAACTGACGGCAGATCTCGGCCGCCGCATCGAGATTGGTCTTGAAAATAGTCTCCTCGAGGCTTGATTTTCCCACATTTCTTCCGGTGTTTACATCGATTGCCACCAGCGCCTCTGTTCTGTCAATCAGGATATACCCGCCGCTTTTCAGCCAGACTTTTCGCTTGAGCAGCCGGTCGAGATCACGTTCGATATTGAATTTGTCAAACAAAGGCACCTTCTGATTGTAGCGGATCACCCTGCTGCAGAGATCCGGCGACAGCGCCTTCAGATAATTGAGTATCTCCCGGTAGTCATCATCCTGATCAACATATACCTCAGTAACATCCTCAGAGAAAAGATCCCTGATCACCTGGGTTGTAATACCCAGCTCTCTGTAAACCAGCTTGGGACCGGTGCCGCTGAGTGCTTCCTCCTGTGCTTTCCTCCAGGCATCAAGCAGCATATGGATCTCCTTCACAAACTCTGTCTCTGAGACCTTCAGCCCGATAGTCCTCACTATAAAGCCTACCCCCCTTGGTTTTATCTGGGAGATAAGTTTCTTGAGCCTTGCCCGCTTCTTGGCATCCTGGGTTTTTTTGGATACCCCGATAAAGTCGGTATCAGGTACAAGCACCAGAAAGCGTCCTGCAAGACTGATCTGGGTGGTAACTTTAGCTCCTTTAGTACTTATAGGCTCCTTGGCAACCTGAACCAGTATCTCCTGGCCGACAGTCAGTACTTTTTCTATAGGAATCCTGGCAATCCTCCGGCGCTTTGATGAATCGTTACCTGTATAGCGCTCCATCAATTCATCGCCGGCTTCAAGAAGCAGTGACGGATCTACGTCGGTTGCATGAAGGAACGCGCATTTATCCAGACCTATATCGATGAAGGCAGCTTGTATACCCGGCAGTATTGAGGTAACCCGGCCACGGTATATGTTTCCAACGAGCCGGAAATGATCAGGCCTTTCTACTACCAGTTCAACAACCTTGTCGTTTTCAAGCAGGGCAGCTCTTTTTTCTGTAGGAGTAGCATTAAACAGTATTTTTTTGGTCATTTTTCAGCCTAAAATTGTATTTCTGCGATCAGATGGAACCTGTTGTCGATAATTTTCTTGTCGTCACCCTGAACCTTTCGTTCACCATAGGTGTACTCGGCTCTTCCGGTAACATTGTCCGTAAATATATATGTGAGATGAGGAGTGAAGTAGAAGTTCGTTTCAAAAGCAGTCGTATCCGCTTTTGTGAGTTCCACCTTCTTACCGATATTTCCCTTTAACCCGACAGTTGTACGACCCTTGACTGGAATTACCCATGTCAGCAACCTGATCTCTGAAAGACGGCTGCTTTGCTCTATCTGATAATTAATATCAATATCATGGTTCTGCAATTCGCTTCTGTGTGTCTTTATTTCAGCAGAATCCAGCGTGTGAGCTCTGGAATGGCTGAAATTATAAGTAAAACTGATTGGCAGCTTTTTCATCGATCCGGTAACTGAAAGCAGCGGCGAAAAATCGAACCTGAAATCTGTATTGTTTCCAAGTACCCCGGTGTTTCTCCTGGATTTCCTGTAGCCGAAACTGGAACTGAGATTAAGACTCTGCAAAGCATCATTTATAAAACCAATTTTCATCAGGGCCGATGTCCTGGAACCAAGTGAAAAATCCGGAAAAACTATTGCGGTGTCCATTTTGGTACTGTCCGGAACCACTTTGAAACTTCTGTTCCAACCGATACTTATGGGACTGAAACTGATTTCAAAAGGAATTTTTAAATCCAGTCCTGAAGAGATACTGTATTTCTGGTCTACAGTCCGGTAATCATTACCATAGAAGTCTTTTTTGCTGTTATTATCGTCTCTGTATTTCATTCCGCCCAGGGCCATGTCATCCATGTTTCCGGAGAAGAAGTTTCCTGCCTTCCCGCTCAACCCAAGTTGATATTTAAGAAATTCAAATTGTCCCGACCTGCCAAGCAGAGATGATTCAAGATAGTTGTTTTTCAGATCAGATCCGGCGGTATAGTTAAAGGTGATCTGCCTCAGTCCCACGTTATCTAAACCTTTGTCAAGCAATTCAAAAAACTTACCTGCTCCGTCCTTGCCTGTCGCATCCATAAATCCTTTAAGAAGCATATCGATATTCAGATTTGCGTTAAGGGAGAGAGTTGATTTTACTCCGGCACTGATATAGTCTTCGGCACCGGTTCTCCAGTTCACCATATCGGCTCTGTAGTCGGAAACATACTCTCCTGATGTGGAAAGCCAGTCAAAGATCTGAGGGTTAAGTTTGAGGCTGGCATGCTGTGTCCTGTTCTTCTCACCCCAGAGAACCATAAGATGTTTGAAGTTCGGATCTTCATGACGGGAGAATATCCTTCCCCATTCATCGGTGGAATCATGTTGAGAATTCCTGTACATATCTCTGTCGATGCCAATGCTGTATGCCAGATCGATCAGAGGTGAAATGGGGGAATAATCGAGAGCAAAGCCATGATGCAGGTCAAAGGTACCTATGATACTCTTGTCTTCCAGACGGTTATCATCCCTGATTTCCTTTCCTTTTCTCAAATCAACAAGATCGAATTCAATCCGCTCAGGAAGCAGGGAGAATTCGTAATTTTTCAGCGGCTTTGGAATCCACTTCGATGTATCGGTTTGCAGCGGTTTCCATTTTGTCCACTCTGGCGGCTCCTGAGGATTGAGGTTGTACTTGAGCTTTCCTGAGTAGGATTCTCTGTCTGTTCTGATCACATAATCCCCGATACTGTCGGATGGAGCGGGTCCCTGCCACAGTTCATCCCTGGACCTTGTCCACTCAACCTGTGCTCCTATCCTGTCGGCGGTAAGATTGACAATAGGGTTATCGGAACGGGATGATTTACTGTAGTTGGCGAAAAGCTTGTTATTTGTGTTCTGAGTCTCATAATGCTCAGCTTTTGTCATGTCATCCCTGTCTTTTTCCCTTCTTAAAAGTATATCACCAGCATCAGAGATCATGTCCATCAGATTGTCAGAGCGTCCGTTCTCTTTTGTAAGATAGACATCGGAGTTGGTTTTAAGCTGGGGACGGGTAACAGAGCCGGAAATGGACCCTCCCACAGGGATAGATACCCCCCACTCCGATGGAAGAAATTTGTCAAGATACAAGGTTGAACTGAAGTTACCTGTCAACGTGGAATTATCGGGTTTAAGGGAGTTTTCGGTCATCCGCCTGAAATCTCCATCCTCGTAATTGAGATCAGCGGATATATCAAGCAGGTCTGCAAATTTACTATTGAACCTGCTGCTCATGGCCCATCCGTTAAGTTTCCCTATACCGCTTACCTTCATGTCATTTACCCACAGTTCGCCCGAAGAGAGAGAATCTTCCCCTGCAGTATTCTCCTCCCTGTATACTCCTATTCCCATCCACTGGATATTGGAAAGATTGGGCTGCCTTCCTCTGGGTGCCTTTACAAGCAGACGACCCTTTCCATAAGAGAGAGAATCGAGGATCAGAGTGTCGGGATTGGAGAGCATATAGTTGTCTTTCAGCTCCGCAATCCTGCGCAGATCGATGGAAATCTGATTCCATCCTGAATAGAGATCTCCTCTGTACTCATAATAACAGGAATCATCGGTGCCAAACCTGAACACAAAATCCACTTTTCCCCCGTAAAGAAGTGCCTTGTCAGCCTTGCTTCCGGAGGGGCTTTTTCCATAAACGTAGAGACTCAGATTTCTGTAAGCAGAAAGATTGATATTCTGATAGGAATAATTTCTGGTTATAAGCGCAGTCTCCCCCTCCTTGACATTCTGAAAAATAAGCTTCAATGCGCTCTCCCGCTCGTAATCTCCGGTCTGTTCATCCCTTTTCCAATGGAATATATCTCCCCTGGTACTGGATCTGTATTCTGAATCTTCATGGTTATTTATAGATACAGCCTCGATCTTTGTACCGATCGAATCGTAAAGAGGCTGCCACTGATTGCCAACAAACTGCATGTCATAGAAAATGAGCTGCTGTTCCTTGTTAAGAGCAGTAGTGTCAAAATCGGTCCAGATAAACCTGACCATCTTTATTTCCGACCACCTGGGACTATTGACAGAATCACGCATGTGTTCATAACCTGCCAGTACCTCCTTAAGCGGAATACGTACCTTTCTCCATCCTCCGGCAGGGTTAAGCTTTGCTGTTTTATCATAGTAGGGAGCATCGGCATCAGAGAGATCTATGGTAAACTCAAAGTACCTCTCCTGAGTGTGTGTCTGGATAGTACCGTCAAAATTGATATCCTCAGATGTCAAATAGCCATCACCCTGTTTTTTACAGGCATACCGGTAAAAATCAACATTAGTCTCATAGTTTTTATAATCATCCCTGGCAGGATCCGGAAATTTGATACTGTCGTAGTACAGCGTATCCCAGGTGAACAGTTTTTCACCCGGAATCAGATAGTACTCATCCCTGTTTGCTTTCCGGTCCAATCCAAGATCATCTTTCTGCCGGTAAATATCGGTCCAAATCGCGCTTGTATCCTCTTTATCCGACATCTGATTCGGCGGTCCTCCGTTAAGAGAAATATCTTCTCTCATGTCACCCATCTGAATTTTCAGAACACCCTTTCTGTCAAACCCGCCCACAGCTTTGACCATAAACTCAAAGTAGCGGTCACGCTCCTTGTTCATGAAACTGCTTGAGATCGGTGTCATTATTCCGGCCCATGCCTTGCGGAATCTCCTGATTACCTCACCCGAGGATGTGTCCGGCGCAGGTGTGGCATGCAGCCTGACAACAGTCTCATAAATCTCATCTCCTGCTGTCGGTTTCTCATTTCTGTCCCATATTTCCCTTCCATCCACCCTGTGCCTGGAGTCGACCGATCTGGGTGTAAACCAGTAAAAATCAAAAGCAGGAGGATAAAGATACAGGGAATCGGAATGGTATGGCGGGCTTGACTGAAACCAACTGTCAAAAGTACCGCCGATAGAAAACGGCTGTTTACTCTCCTCAAAATCATCTACATATGCTTCGTTTTCCGTATTGGGATTCATCCTGCTGTGGGCCAGCTCGAAATCAAACTGTATCTTGGAAGAAGCATCAGTTTTGATTAGCGGAATCTTATTAACAAGTGCAGTCATCCATTCCGGTTCCAGATCTATTCTGGTGTTAACATCAAAAAGCACCTTGTTATAAGGCTCCTGCTCCAGCCGCGGTATATCATCGAGAATTTTCGTATTCTGGAACAGAATACTCATACCTGTAAAAGATTTTTCGCCCAGAAAAGGAAGCTTCAGCTCGCCATGCATACCCATGAACAGCTTACGGTCAGGTACAAAAAGAGCCTCTCTCTGATACTCGATTTCCACTCTGTCTGCGGTTCTGGCAAGTGGTGATGTCAGTTCAAGAGTTCCCATATCATAACTGATCACATAATCACGGTCTCTCTGAAGAACCTTGCCGTCTGCAATAACCCGCTCTGTTCCTTCCATTACCCCCCAGCCCAGGTCAAAAACTGTCTGTTTTTTTGTTCCCGACATAATAAGATCGTAGGGAGATCTGTAATTATCAATCCGGTCTACATTGTAACGGTAGACGAACCTGTCGCGTTCTGTCAATTCCGGATTATCAAAAGGTTCATTCCCGAAAAAGCTGGTATCATAGGGAGGAATTATAAGGACACCATTATCTTTGTCAAAAATGTCAGATCTGGTGACAAGCGGCTTTCCGTTCAGAGTCAAACCCAGTATGTCGGAAATATGAGTATTGCCCTGACGTTCCTCCCCGATTCCGCTGACAGGTGTAGTTTCTACCTTGAGGGTAAAATTGGAAAAATCAGGAACTGACAACTGATAAACGTTTCTCCACATCAGGTAAAACCTTGATGTATCCGCACTGGCTGAGTCAATCGGCGCCTCAGTCTTAAGAGTCCAGAGATTAAGAGAGGTGTCCTGTTTCTCTCCTCTGCTGATCTGAGGACTTTCTGTCCTGAGATATATCGCAACATGGTCATTTGCGCTTATAGTTATCGAATCAAATCTTATCCATCCTTCCTCTTTGTTCAGATAATAATGCATGTCCTGAAGAAGCAGCTCGAATTTGTACTTCTGCATGTTATCATCAGTTGTGGCTTCCCTTACAGTGCGGTTGGGCAATTTCTCGATTTCAGTCGCCTGAGCAGGATCAACTCTCCGGTACACCTCCAGAGTAGTTACCTTGGGAGGAGCCTGTGGATTTGATGGAGCACCCTTTCCATACTTGAGGTTGTAGGCAGCTCTGTAAATATTGTGAAGGAAGAAGAATTTGTTTTCCAGATACTGGTTTACTTTGTAAGGGATCCCGCCCTCCGAGCTCTGCCCTGTACTGTTCGATACTGTCAGCTTATTGGTTTCACCCTGCTCATGACTGACAATCGTTGTCAACTTCAGAGGACCAAGCTGTGATCTTATTTTTATTCCAAACAGTCCCGCATGATTCTCCTGGTAACCGGCAAGCCCCTGCCCGGGCATCTGGAATCCTGTATAACCGGCTATCACCTCCTGAATGATCTCATCTTCCAGTTCTCCCGGCCTGGATTCCTTGTACTCGATCTTAAAATTTTTCAGATTGTCTGTAAGCGAAATCTCCTCTTCGCTATTGGCTTTGATATTGATATTGATAAGACGCCCCACACTTCCAACGATACTGAAATTGTACATAATGTCAAAATCCAGCCCGGTGGTGGAAGCAGTATTATCATTCAGGTCAGAATTCATCGTCTTTGAATGGTCGAAGCCCATCTTTATTGTCAGATTCCCGTCAATACTGAGACGCGGGGGATCATTTCCAAGTACCCTCTGAGCCCAGGATGGGTACTGTACGGGAATCTCCCACTGCAGTTTCATGAGCTGGGGCTTTGTTTTCTCCTCCTGCTTCCGGGGAGCAGAAATACCCTTATGCCAGCCCTGGTAAAGGGCGAAATTTTTCCTTGATAAGAGATAATCACTGAGTTCAGGATAGTGATACTCCCACATTGTATAACCCAGAGAATCCTGACGGCGGAAGGTGATCTGACGTTTCTCAAAGTCAATAACCGAAGTGTCTCTGAAAAGCTGGGTATTAAGCTCCAGTATCACCGGATTTTTATGGGCGAGCTGTGATGAGGCGTAAGGCTCTTCATCGAGCGGATGAAAGCCCTCTATTCTGGGCTTCTCAAAACGGATACCCTGCTGTCCGGATGCCACGGAAAAGCCTGAAATAGCTGTAAACAGAAGAATATAAAGAAAGCTGCCTTTAGAGGACCCTGTCACAATTCACTTTCTCTTTTTCTGCCCTTTTCCGGGCTGTATGCAAGGGAGATTTTCTATCACCATCATTTCTTCTTTTTCTCCCCCGTCTCTTTTGCCTCTGGAACATCAGCACAGCAGCGAAATCCTACCGGATTGTGCTGGTTTTGAGGATAGTAGCTGTACCTCTTATCTGAACACCCGCTCTTCTGACCACTCTGGTGAAAACCACCCTGAACATAGTAAAAACTTGTGTTCTCTCTGGCCCTGGTATCAGTCCACTCCATTAGATTTCCCGACATATCATAGACATCGAAGAAACCCCTGCACTCGGGTCTGCTCCCGGATGCCACATAAATAGTGTCATGTGTAGCACAGGCATAGGGCTCGTAAAACTGGCCATAAGGATACTTCCAACCGTGTGGTCCTGTGCAGGCAAGATACCATTCTTCTGATGTACACAGTCTTTTTCCTGCCGCAAAACAGGAATCAGCGGCATGGTAAAAGGAAATATAGGAAAGAGGCATTACACCTTTACGGTTGGGCCATTCGTATCGGTCAATACAAAACCGGGTTGAACCCACTTTTATATACTCCATATCCGGAGGACACACTGAGGGGCTGCTTGCCTGCTCAATCTCATAGAACTCTTCCCGCGTCTCCATCCCTCTGCCGCAGGTGTCCCTTCCCTCATAAACAATCACTCCGGTTTTGCTCATCCTGACCGGATCACCACTGTAAACTGTCCAGGCTGTGTCGCCTTTGAGACGCCACCGGATTACCGCTCCCTTTTTGTTAGCGAAAAACCTGATATCCACAGGTTTACGGTGAAGTCCACCGGAGGGATCGGGATAAACCCACAAACCTAATGTATCAAGTTCACAGGGGTCCCGGGAATCCTCTTCCTCCACAGCTACAACAGAACTGTCTTTTATCGAATCCTCTTTAACCTCCTCAGTAACCGTATCCGCTGTGATTAAACTCACTGGCGGTGCCTCCTTTCTGAGGGGCTTTTTCTCAACAGGTACCACCTTTTCCTTTGGAACCGTATCCACCGGAACCGTATCCACCACTGTATCAGCAGTTGTATCAGGCAAAGCTGCTTTTTCCTCTTTTGGAGGCTCCTCCTGTATAACCTCTTTCTGCTCCGGAAGAGAGATTTCAGGCGGCTCACACCGAAAAAGCCGGAAAACCAAAAATAACAAAAAAACCAGAAATAACAACAGTATCAGCCATATCCGGTTTTTCTTCTTTTTTTGACTTAAGCGCTTCTGCACAACTGCAACCCGTTATCATTCTTACAGTTATCGAAATTGTACCACTATGAAAAGTACTCTACTGGCAGACCTTTTTCAATTACTGCGAGCACTTTCAGAAAATCCCGGGTTTCATCCACATCATGCACCCGGAAAATCCTGCTTCCTCTCAAATACCCCGCGGCCACAGTAGCGAGTGTCCCACATAGACGATCCTGAACTTCTTTACCGGTTATCTGACCTATAAACCTCTTTCTCGATGTACCCAGCAGGACCGGATATCCAAGCTCCGCTATTTTATCGAGACCCCTTAAGAGAGCCAGATTATGCTCGGCGGTCTTGCCAAATGCAAATCCAATTCCCGGATCAAGTATGATTTTGTCCCTGGAGACTCCTCCTTCGATGAATTTCCTGCAGGCATCGAGAAGCTCCTCTCTCACCTCAGAAACCACATCATCATAGCCGGGATTTATCTGCATGGTCTCCGGTGTCCCACGGCTGTGCATCAGCACCATGGTACATTTCCGCCTCGCAGCCAACCTGATCATCTCCGGATCGGCTCTGCCAGCGCTGATATCATTTATCCATGATGCCCCGGCATCCAGTGCCGCCTCTGCTACACCCGACCAGGTGGTATCAACACTTATTGGCCCGCTGAACCGGGCAGCCACCTCTTTAATCACTGGCAATATTCTTCTCTTCTCCTCCTCCTGAGGAACCGGAGAAGCTCCGGGGCGGCTGGATGCACCTCCAATATCCAGTATGTCTGCACCCTGTTCGGCAAGCCTGAGACTATGCTCCACAGCCGAAACAGTTGTATCGTGCTTTCCCCCGTCATAAAAAGAATCAGGAGTGACATTCACCACTCCCATAATCCTGAAAGGTACTTTGATTTCGTTATTCATGGAACAGATATTTACACGTTAAAGTTGGTATATTAAAAAACAAAGAGGCAGGAACAGTTTTTCTGCCCCTACCAGCGTTGTAATTTCTCTGCCCGGGTTCAGACAGATCAAAGATCTGCCTGTATGATATCGGGCATTGTTTTTATCAGTTAATACCGGCAGCAGGCTCTGTCTCCGGTCCTACTGTCACCGTATTTTCAGGCTTCTCCGGTGCTTTCCTCAGAAGAGACCGCGTTTTCTTTACTGTCTGGAGCGTATCCCCGCTGATCACCTTCATGATTTCTTCACGGTCAAGAAGTTCATGTTCCAGAAGAGCATTTGCGAGCATTTCAAGCTGGTCACGGTGCTCAGTGAGAATCTCTCTTGCCCTCTGAGCCTGTTCCTCTATCATCACCCGCATCAGACGGTCGATCTCTTCCGCGGTTTTATCCGAGTAGTCCCTGTGACGGGAGATCTCACGTCCCAGGAAAATCTGCTCGTCTTTTTCACCGTAGCTTAAGGGTCCCAGTTCATCTGTCATTCCGTAATCACAGATCAGTTTACGGACCAGATTAGTGGCCTGTTTGATATCGCTTGCCGCACCGGTCGTCTGATTCCCGAACACTATCTCCTCAGCCATCCTTCCGCCAAGCATAATGCAGATCCGGTCGAGTATATACTGTTTGGAATAGCTGTGCTTATCTTCCCAGGGAAGCGAAAAGGTGACTCCCAGCGCCCGACCCCGGGGGATAATTGTCACTTTATGAAGAGGATCTGCTTCTTTACAATAAATATTGCATATTGCGTGTCCTGCCTCATGATATGCTGTAAGCTTTTTCTCTTTCTCGGACAAAACCATGCTTTTCCTTTCAGCACCCATCATAACCTTGTCTTTGGCTTCTTCGAAATCGAGCATGGTGACAGTGTCCTGACCGAACCTCGCAGCCATCAGTGCCGCCTCATTGACCAGATTCGCCAGATCCGCTCCCACAAATCCCGGTGTACCACGGGCAATAGTGTAGAGATCAACATCAGCACCCAGAGGAATGTTCTTTGTATGCACCCGGAGGATTCCCTCTCTTCCCTTTACATCAGGAACATCCACCACTATCTGCCTGTCAAACCTCCCCGGTCTCAGAAGAGCCGGATCGAGAACATCGGGCCTGTTGGTAGCAGCAATGAGTATGACACCTGAATTCACCTCAAAACCATCCATCTCTACCAGCATCTGGTTGAGCGTCTGCTCCCTCTCGTCATGACCGCCGCCAAGCCCGGCCCCCCTCTGACGTCCAACAGCATCGATCTCATCGATGAAAATTATGCAGGGTGAATTCCGTTTGGCTGTCTCGAACAGATCACGTACTCTTGAAGCACCCACCCCCACAAACATCTCCACAAAATCAGATCCGCTCATCGAGAGAAAAGGCACTCCAGCCTCACCGGCAACACACCTTGCAAGCAGAGTCTTTCCGGTTCCGGGAGGACCTAAAAGCAGCACACCTTTAGGAATCTTGCCACCAAGACGCTTGAATTTCTTTGGATCCTTAAGAAAATCGATTATCTCCTGAAGTTCCTGCTTGGCTTCCTCAACCCCCGCAGCGTCAGCAAATGTTATCTGGGGACGATCCATCGGGTTAAGTTTGGCACGGCTTTTCCCGAAAGTAAATATCCCCTTCTGCCCCGCCTGCATCTGCCTCATGATAAATAACCAGACAAGAATCATCAGTACCCAGGGAAGCGCATTGAGCAGCACATCTCTCACGTCAAGCTTATCCTGCTCGAATGTGTACTGAAATCCGGCATTATCCCATTTGGAAATCATCTCACTGTCAATATAGGGAAGATTGACGGTGAAATACTTGCCAGGCGCATTATTCTTTATGGAAGGAATCTTGCTTAATGATGAAGGATCGGCCAGTTCACCAATAAAAATCGCTTTATTAAGCCCCTTCTGCAATACATCAGCTCTGACAATTTTCACTTCAGGATTTGCAAGTACCTCCTGAAATTGACTGTAACTGATCTTGACTTCTTTTCTGGTACCGAAACCCTCGATCGCACGCAGTGCAAACACAACAGCTATCGCTATGGCCAGCCACATCAGAACAGTCTTGCCAGGGTCCTTGCGCGGACCCTTCTTACCTGTATTTTCCTTCTGCTTTTTCTTTTCAGAAGACACCAGGCGGTCCTCCCTGCTTTTCTGCTTTTTTTCTTCCAAAGGCTATTCCTTTCCGACCGCGTACCGGTAAGACAGCCGCGGCTGAATAACATTTTGATTAAATATACATTATATAGTGAAAAAAGTCTTTCCCCTCAAGAAAACTCTCCGGGAACCCGGCAAGCCGAAATCTTACAGCCCAGGTAAGCCTTACACTATTTCAGGCAGGTGAGCAGAGATGAGATTCGATTCTTATAATCCGGCGAGTTGATTCTGTAACACGACTCTCATGATCTATCTGTATTCCGGGAATCCATACTATCTTATTGCTCTGATTTACTATCACTCCAAGCCCTTCACCAAGCATCCTGGGTATACCTTTACTTACCAGGTATTTTATCACCTGTTGCCCTGCTCTCATCCCTAAAGGATGAAACCTGTCCTCTGCACTTATGCTGCGGTATAAAAGACGCTCTCCGCAGCAGTTCCGGTCAAGCACAACCGACCAATTATCACTCTTTATATTTCCTTGCGGGGGATCATCCTCTGAAACAGAAAACCGCACATTTACATCTTGTAACTCGGTATTGCCCGGCACCGCAATCTCGTACTGGAAATCCCTCTTCTCCACTCTCTCCCGTACAAAGAAGACCCCCTCTTTCCTGGGGAAATAGTGCCATCCGCAGGGAAGAAGATACTCCTTTCCTCTGTTTCGGGAATTATAAAACACATTCTCGACATGAGCACGATATACAGGGATCCTGTTACGTTCAAAGAGCGCCTTTATCCCCTCTCCTGCTTCAGGGCGCATTTCCAGCCCCTCTTTTTTAAGCAGGAATGATTGGTCTGGAAAAACAATTACGAATCTACCGATCCACTTATTGGCCTCCTCAGAGAGAATGCCCCAGGAATCGTGAGCTCTCCAGGCCAGTGATGAAAGGTTCTCTATTACATCGGGAACATCCCTGCTCAAAGCAGGAAGCAGCTTGTGACGTATGCTGTTGCGGCGAAACCGCGTCTCAGCATTCGATGAGTCAGTGCGGAAAGAGATCCCTTTCATTGAGAGCCATTCAACCAGTTCACTTTTCTCTACGTAAAGCAGAGGCCTGATCACCCCGTCCTCCCTGAGCGGAAGGATTCCCC
>ERZ795047.1881-NODE-1881-length-21055-cov-5.154714_pt1 | contig 21055 bp, 14 predicted proteins | sample MGYA00375131_ERZ795047 | MGnify/ENA primary metagenome ERZ795047 (study PRJEB30176, sample SAMN05720228) | activated sludge metagenome | isolation source: Anaerobic digester | place: Japan | collected 2015-05-20 ...
CAAACTTTGCAATTCCTTCTTCTACAGGAGTATAGGGTCTGTATCCTGTATCAGCTGCAAGATCATCAACATCTGCATAAGTAGCATAAACATCCCCTGGCTGCATTGGCAGGAAATTCTTCTGTGCTACTTTACCCATTTCTTTTTCTATGATATTTATAAAATCAAGGAGTTTAACAGGATTATTGTTGCCTATGTTATAAATTTTATAGGGAGCCTTTGAAGAACCTGGATCTGGATTTAATCCACTCCATGCAGGATTACCCTTTGGTATAAGATCTATGGTGCGTATTACTCCTTCAACTATATCATCAATATATGTAAAGTCCCGGAGCATATCTCCATTATTATATACATCTATTGATTTACCCTCTGCTATTGCCTTTGTAAATTTAAAATAAGCCATATCTGGTCTTCCCCATGGGCCGTAAACTGTAAAAAATCTAAGACCTGTGACAGGAATTCCAAAAAGGTGACTGTAGGCATGGGCCATAAGCTCATTGCTTTTCTTTGTAGCGGCATACAGGCTCACAGGGTGATCCACATTATCCGTAGTTGCAAAGGGCATCTTCTCATTCAAGCCATAGACAGAGGAACTGCTTGCAAAAACAAGGTGCTTTATTCCATTGTGTCTGCAATTTTCCAGAATATTCATAAATCCTATGATATTTGAATCCATATAGGCATAAGGATTTGTCAAAGAATATCTCACTCCTGCTTGAGCTGCAAGATGGCAAACCATGTCAAATTTTTCCTGTTCAAAAAGGCTCTTAATTGAGAGCTGATCCTCCAGAGAAATTTTACAAAACCTATAGTCTGGATAAAGAGAGCTCTTGACTACTTTGCCAGAATCAACATCAGCTCTATCAAAGCCGCTATCAGAAAGACGGGAATATTTTAGACTCACATCGTAGTAGTCATTAATTGAATCTATACCAAAAACTATATCCCCTCTTTGTGCCAGCTTTTTTGCCACAAAAGATCCTATAAAGCCTGCTGTTCCTGTTACAAGTATCTTCATATAAAATTCCTCTGAATAAGCTAAAATAAAAGTGACCGGAATCTGCCTTCTCTTAATTCAAAACATTTTTCTTAAATATTGTCTCTGGTGTAAAGAAAAAAAATAGAGTTATGTAATTATTCCAAGATCATATCCACAGAGAGCACACCTGCCTTCTTCCAGTTCCTTTATGACTGTATGGTATCCCTTGCGAGTAATGACAACTCCATGATAGGATGGACAAACAGTATCACTGCGGGAATAAAAGGGATGAACATTACCAGTAAAAACATAGTCAAGAATTTTCAATCCAGACTCCCATACCTCTGTAATAAAATTTACATCTGTTGCAGACTTATCATATTTGTATGAGGGATAATAGCGTGAGATATGCCATGGAATTCTTTTATCAATGGAGGCAATAAACTCAGCAATCGCCATGAGCTCTCCCATGTTATCATTTAGCCCTGTAACAATAAGAGTGGTTATTTCTAAAAAACAGCCTTTCTCATAGGCAATTTTTATCGATTCCTTAACAGGTTCAAGATCACCCTTGAGCACATTTTTATAAGTTTTCTCGTTAAAGCATTTAAGATCAATATTCATTGCATCAATGAACTCTGTCATCTCAACCAGAGGATCAGGATTTATGAAGCCATTGGTAACCAGAACATTTTTTAGTTTCTTCTCCCTGGCAAGTTTTGAGCAATCCTTTACAAACTCAAACCATATAGTTGGCTCAGAATAAGTATAGGCTATACCAATTGAGTCAGCGGTAATAGCCATAGAAACAATTTCCTCTGGAGCCTTATAATAGGTTCTTGCAGAGAGATCTTGCGAAATAGACCAATTCTGGCAAAAGGGGCAGCGGAGATTACATCCCTTTGTTCCTATGGAAAAAATTTCAGTTCCTGGATAAAAATGATAGAGAGGCTTTTTTTCTATTGGATCCATTGCCATGGAGGAGACTTCTCCATAAATTGTGCTATATAAAACTCCATCTTTGTTTTCTCTTACTCCACAAAGGCCTTTTTTGCCTGAATTGATATGACACCTGTGAGGACATAAAAGGCATTGGACATAATCATCTTTTTGTAAAAAATACTGAGCCTCCTTATATGCCATAAAGCCTCCTGTGATGAAACTATTATAGGCTAAAAAAATAAAAATTCAAGAAAAAATTTTGACTTCATTTAATATAATAGGATTTACATAAAGCTTTAAAGTAATTATTGACAAAACTCAAGCCTTTTGATTAATTTCATAATATAATAAAAAAACGAGGTTATGCTATGTCACTGTGGCCTGAAATCAAAAGGAATATCTATAAATATGGTGAAATTGCTTTACACAAGTCAGAAATAGCGATTCAAGTTGCAAAATATAAAGTTGCACTTAAAAAAAAGGAAATTGAGATAACTCATATAAAAAGCGAAATTGGCGATTATGTAATAGGCCAATTTGAAAATCAAATGAAAATAGATGATGACGTTATAGCTTTTCATGCTGAAAAGATCAAATCAATAAAAAAAGATATTGCTGAACTCCAGAAAAAATATGATGAGGCAAAAAATAATCTCTTCAATCAAGGAACAGAAACTAATAATTCAGCGGAAAAGAACGAATAAAATGCCCATCAAAACAAAAACCATAATTCAATCCCTCAGGGAAGTAGACTCATCCTTTACAAAAGATGAACTATACAGCAGAATCATAAAATACGAAAGCCAAAAAGATAAAAGTAGAGGCCAAAGGCAAAGGCAAAAAAAAAGCAAGAAAGTCAATGCTTCACTTGATTTCTCTGAAGCTGATATTATTCTAAATCATCTAATCTCCTGTGGCTTTGTTACAAAAGAGAAAAAAACCTACCACAAAAACAATGATCTTATTTTTGAAGGAACTGTTACTGTTTCACAAGGAAATGATGCCTATGCTCTTTTCAATGGACTTGAGATTATAATTAAAAGAGAAGACCTGAACACTGCCCAAAATAGCGATCTCTGTTTCATTGAGATTACAGATTTTAGAAAAGGATACTTTTTTGGACGAGTCAACTCTGTCTTAAAAAGGCTTAAAAATATTTTTGTTGGCAGAGTTATTTCCAGAAGCTCATCAATAACAACACTTACACTACTTGATACCCCAAACGAAACTAAAGTCTATATAAACAATGATGAAAAAACTCCAGAGAATTGGGAATATGCAGCTTTGGAGCTTACAAATAAAAAATTCTCTGGGATGATTGAGGCTAAGGCTCTTGAATATTTCAAAGAAGATGATGAGACCTTTGATTTTTTACGAATAAGAACAAAACACTCACTACCAGATCCTCATCATAAATCCTTAAGTGCAAGTGAAATAAGAGTTCCAGAAAATGAACTCAAAAACAGAAAGGATTATAGGAGGCTTTTTACTATCACAATTGATGGTGATACAGCCAAGGACTTTGACGATGCAATATCCATCAGGGAAAATAAAAAAAGCATAAAGCTATATGTACATATAGCAGATGTATCTGCCTATGTTTTCCAATCCTCAGAAATAGATCTTGAGGCATACAAAAGAGGAACCAGCTATTATCTTGGGGATCGTGTAATACCAATGCTTCCAGAGGTGCTTTCCAATAATCTATGCTCTTTACGAGAAGGGGAAGAGAGACTCTCTTTAACAGCAGAGATGACCTTTGACTCCAGTGGCAATATGACTAAATTTGAATCCTATCGGGGAATTATAAAAGTAAATAAAAGGCTCACTTATAAAAAGGCAGAGGAATTGCTGAAAGATAAATCTGCAACTGCCCTCGGGAAAAAGCTTAAACAAATGATGAGACTTGCTGCCATTCTTAGAAAAAAAAGAATAAAAGAAGGAAAAATTGATCTCAACCTTACGGATCAGGAACTGATTTATGAAAATGGCAAGGTCAAAGAGATTCGTTTTGTATCTCAATTACAGAGTCAAAGCCTCATAGAAGAATTTATGCTCAGTGCCAATGAAGCTGTTTCACGAAGGCTTAAAGAAAATTCTATACCTGCGCTATATAGAGTTCATGAAAAGATAAGTGAAGAAAATATAATATCCCTCAAAAATTTTCTTAAAACACTTGGACTTAAGCTAAAGGATGAAAAGAATCTGGCAAAAAGCATTCAGACAGTATTAAAAGAAGTATCTGGGAAGGATTACCAGCAGGTGGTCAATTTTGTTATTCTTAGATCAATGATGCAGGCCTATTATGGCACAGTTCCTCTGGGTCACTTTGGACTTGGATTTCCAGATTATACTCACTTTACCTCTCCTATCAGAAGATATCCAGATCTTATAGTTCACAGATGCTTAAAAAGCTTAATGGATAATAGTCAACCTCCATATAACACAGAGGAGTTAAATGCAATTGGAGAAAAGTCCTCACAAATGGAAAGAGTAGCTCAAAAGGCCGAAAGGGATTTCATAAAAATAAAAGCATGCAGACTTATGAAAAATTTTATTGGACAGGAATTTGACGCCATTATAAGTGGACTTACAAAATCTGGAATTTTTGTAACGCTAAATGAAATTCCAGTTGAAGGCATGATCCCTTTACGAAACATTACAGATGACTTTTATGTCTTCAGAGAAGAAGACTTTATGATTACAGGAAGACAAAACAGGAGAAAATTTATTCTTGGCGATAAAATAAGGGTAAGGCTCACAGCATCCGATATTGACACAATGCGCATTGACTTTGAGCCTGCTGAGCTATCAAAAAAACAACGCAAGAGGAAGAAAAGATGAAAAAAGCATTGATTGTAGGAGCTACAGGATTTGGAGGGATAGGGCTCATAGATATTATATCCCGCCATCCAGGTTTAGAAATAGCAGGCCTTGTGGCCCTTGACCACGGAAAAAAAATCTCTGACCTATATCCGCATCTTAAGGGGATTTGTGATCTCCCTGTATGCTCTCCAGATGAAATGCAAATAGACAATATAGATATAGCCTTTTTCTCAACACCTGATAGGGCAGGAATGCAATTGATAAAAAAATTTACAGACAAAGGAATACCTGTAATTGATTTTAGTGGAGACTTTAGATTTAACTCCCTTAAAGATTATGAACTTTATGCAGCAAATAAATCAATGGATATAAATCATTGTGAGCCTTCTCTACTGCCAGAGGCTGTTTATGGACTCCCAGAGAAGTTTAGCGAAGAGATAAAAAAAGCAAAGATAGTTGGAAATCCAGGATGCTTTGCCATAACAATGATCCTTGCTCTTTTGCCTGCCATAGAAAAGAACTTAATTGCCAGTGAAACAATATTCTGCGATGGGAAAACAGGAGTCTCTGGAGCAGGTGTTAATCCAGGTAGAGCCAACTCATACCCTCTTCGATATGAAAATACCAATACCTATAGAGAAGGCACTCATCAGCATCTTGTTGAGGTGGAAAATATACTTAACCGCTTTTCATCGGAGAATAAAAAAATTCTCTTTGTGCCACAAATTGTTCCCATGAATAGAGGAATACTTGTTACAATGTATGGAGATCTAAAAGAAAAGCTCACCACAGATGAGATTATAGAGATTTACACTCTCTATTACAAAAATTCTCCTTTTGTTGCAATAAGCAAAAATTCAATCTCAACAGCAGATGTCAGAGGGACAAACAGGTGCATAATAAGGCCTGCTATTGACAAAAGAACTGGAAAGTTCTTTATTTGTGCTGCAATTGATAATTTAATGAAAGGCCAATCTGGTAATGCAATTCAAAATGCAAATATTATGCTTGGTTTTGAGGAAACAACAGGGCTTATGCTTAATCCAATGTTCCCTTAATTTATCTTGACAAGAAAAATTCCGATATTTATGTTACTGTTTATTAAACTTGATGATAGCAAAATATAAAATGTCTGGTGCAATATGTCAAAGCGAATAAAGAAAGGAATCATCGCTTCCCCTGGTATCAGAATGGGAAAAGCAATAGTTTTTCGCGGTGATGAAATCAAAATACCTAAATATCACATAAATGAAGCCAATTTAGAAAAAGAAATAGAACGCTTTAACGATGCACTAAACAAAACAAAACAAGAAATTATAGAAATACAAAATAAAATTGCAGAAGAAAAATTTAATGATCTGGCAGATATTTTTTCCACCCATATAATGGCTCTTGAAGATCCTCACTTTGTAGAAAGAGCAAGGAGAAAAATACGACAGGAACAGAGAAATGCAGAATGGGTAATCAATGATATATCAATTGAACTGATAAATTCTCTCAGTCAGATAGATGATGACTATCTAAGAGAAAGAATAGTAGATGTTTCTGACATAAACAAGCGCCTCATAAGTAATCTTCAGCAAAAAAATAAGATAAACCTTTCTGACATAAATGAGTATAGTATTCTATTTGCCTCTGATCTTACCCCCTCAGAAACGGCACTTTTAAACAGGCAATATATACTTGCCTTTGTTACAGATCATGGTGGCAAAACATCCCATACTGCCATCATGGCTCGATCCATGGATATACCAGCAATTGTTGGTATGGACGATATAACATCTTATGTTAAAAATGACGATTATGTTATAGTTGATGCAATCCATGGAGAAATTATAATAAATCCATCACAGGAAGAAATAGGAGAATACAAGAAATATCAACTGGAGCTGGAAAAAATTGAAGAAGAGCTTTCAAAGCTCACCACTCTCCCATCTGTTACAACTGACAGCATAGAAGTTTTTCTCTATGGCAATCTTGAAATTCCTGACGAGATGGAAAATATAAAAAATCATGGAGCTCATGGAGTTGGACTTTTTAGGACTGAGTTTTTATTTCTTGGGAAAAATCTTCCAGATGAAGAATCACAGTTTCAAGAATATAAAAAGGTTGTGGAATTTTTTAATCCCTACCCTGTCACAATAAGGACTCTGGATTTTGGAGGAGATAAAATACCAGGATCCATGAAGTTCCAAAGAGAGATGAACCCATTCTTGGGTTGTAGATCTATAAGATTTAGCCTGCGCAACATAGAAATATTCAAAACACAACTAAGGGCTATTCTCAGGGCAAGCGCCTTTGGAAAAATAAAAATCATGTTTCCTATGATCTCAAACCTGAGTGAGCTTATTGAGGCAAAGAAAATTACTCACGATGTAATGGATGAGTTACGGATAAGCGGGATTCCCTTTGATCCAGATGTTAAACTGGGGATAATGATAGAGGTTCCATCTGCTGTTATTGCTGCTGATATACTTGCTGAGGAAGCTGACTTTTTTTCTGTTGGCACAAACGATTTAGTTCAATATATTCTTGCTGTTGATAGATCAAACGAAAAAATAGCAGATATATATAATCCTCTTGATATATCTGTGCTAAGATTTCTTAAAATGATGGCTGATACTTCTCATAAATATTCCATCCCTATATCCATTTGTGGGGAAATGGCTGGAGAAGCTAAATACACCATGCTTTTGCTTGGACTTGGATTTCTTGAGCTTTCCATGAGTTCTAAAAATCTATATCTGGTAAAAAATGTTATTCGATCTGTTTCAATGGAAGAATGCCAAAATTTTTCTCACCATGTTCTTTCGCTAAAAAAACAGGAAGAGATAGAGCAGATTTTTAACGATGTAGTTTTTAAAAAATTTCCAGATCTTATTCTAAAATGAAATTATACAAAGAGCTTGCTGAATATTATTTTGCAATTGAATCAAATCATAGAAATATAGTATTTGATATTCAGTTTATAAATTCATATCTCTCAAAATACCAAAACCCCTCAGTTCTTGATATAGGATGTGGCACTGGAGAACATCTTGACTAAATAAAAAAACTCGGAGTACAAAAATGCGTTGGTATTGATAACAGCCCTGAGATGCTTCAAATAGCCAGAGAGAGATTTCCTGATGGAATAAAGTTTATAAATATGAACTTCAAAAGTTTCGATTTTTATCAGGAATTTGATCTTGTTATATCTCTGTTTGGTTCCATTGCCTATTTAATAAACGACAAAGATATGGATATGCTATTCTGGAATACATGGAAATCCATGAAATCAGGAGCCACAGGTATATTTGAAATATGGAACTCAATACCTGTTCAAAAAATAAAAAATAAACCCTTATCTCACGTTTCCACAACTAAATATCAGGACCTTGTAATAGAAAGAGAAAGGGGATTTGAATTGATAAATAAAACAAAAAGCATCGCAGAAGTAAACTATAGATACATAGTTTCATCACCAAAAGGAACTCTCCTCTATACAGACACACATACCATGAGGGCCTTCAGCATAGATGAGGTCAAAAGCTTTATAAAAAACAATGGTCTAATTTTGACTGATGTTTTTGCCAATAGCAAAAAAGAACCCTTCACAGAAAACTCAAACAAGATGCTAATTGTTTTTAAAAAAGAATAAAAAAGCCTACATTGCTGCAGGCTTTTCTTCTATTGAAACTTCAGTTATTTCATTTATATTTATTGTCCAATCAGGTATAGTTTCCTTCCATCTATTATAGAGATTTTTGGTTAAAGATGAATCTCTAAAAAATTTTTCTGGAGACTCAAGAGCAAGGAACAGAACCTCTTCCATTGTGGATACTGGATGGAATGCCATTTCATTTCTTACATACTCAGGTATCTTTTCAAGATCCTTTTCGTTCTCCTTTGGCAATATTACATGCTTTATCATTGCTCTATGAGCAGCCAGAACCTTTTCTTTAAGTCCACCAATAGGCAGAACTTTTCCTCTTAGAGTAATCTCCCCTGTCATTGCAATATCCCTGCGAACAGGAATTTTGCTAAAAAGAGATGCAAGGACAACAGCCATTGTAATACCAGCAGAAGGTCCATCCTTAGGAATAGCCCCTTCTGGAACATGGAGGTGAACATCAAAATTTTTGAAGAGCTCTTCATCAATATTAAAAAACTGTTGATTTGCCCTTACATAAGTAAAAGCAGCCTGAGCAGACTCTTGCATAACCTCGCCCAGCTTACCAGTAAGTTTAAGATCACCCTTCCCTTTTATGAGAGAAGCCTCAATATTGAGAATATCGCCACCCACTTCTGTCCATGCAAGACCATTGGCAAGTCCCACTTCACTCTTTTCTTCTATTACACCGTATTTAAACCTTATTGGACCAAGATAGCTTTTTAAAACATCCTCTGTAATCTTCTTCTTAAAAAGAGGACCATGCTGAACAACCTCACGGGCAACCTTACGACAGACCTTTGCAATTACACGCTCAAGGCTTCGCACTCCAGCCTCCCGTGTATAGTGTCGTATTGTAAAAAGCATTGCATCTTCTGGATAATCAATATTTTCTGGCTTTAATCCATTTTCTTCTATTTGTTTTCCAAGGAGAAAGTCAATGGCAATACGCAGCTTCTCTGGCTCTGTATAGCTGGAGAGCTCAATTATCTCCATCCTGTCCTGTAGAGGCAATGGTATATTATGCTGAGCATTTGCCGTTGTGATAAACATTACATCAGACAGATCGTATGGCACTTCCATATAATGATCCACAAAGGAATTATTCTGCTCAGGATCAAGCACCTCCAACAGCGCAGAGGAGGGATCTCCCCTAAAGTCCATTGACATCTTGTCAATCTCGTCAAGGAGTATAACAGGATTTACAGTGCCTGCCTTTTTCATCATCTGTATAATTCTACCAGGTAAAGCACCGACATATGTTCGCCTGTGACCTCTGATCTCAGCCTCGTCCCTTACTCCACCAAGAGACATCCTGACAAACTTTCTGTTCAAGGCATTGGCAACAGATCTGCCAAGAGAGGTTTTACCAACTCCCGGAGGTCCAACAAAGCACAGAATAGGTCCCTTGAGCTTTTTGGAAAGTTTATTTACAGCTATATATTCTATAATTCGCTCTTTGACTTCATCAAGGCCATAGTGATCTTGATTTAAAATCTCTATGGCTTCTTCGATTGTTCGAGTGTCCCTTGTCTTTTTATGCCATGGGACATCGCGCAGCCATTCAATGTAGCTTCTTACAACAGCAGATTCAGCAGACATAGGTGGCATTTTTTCAAGGCGTTTAAGTTCCTGCAAAGCCTTAGTCCTGGCCTCTTCTGGCAGTTTAGCCTTTTCAATGGAATTTCTCAAGTCAGTTATTTCATCGACCTCATAGTCTCCCTGACCAAGTTCCTTTCTTATGACCTTCATCTGCTCATTAAGGTAATATTCCTTTTGAGTTTTTTCCATCTGCTTGCGCACCTGATTCTGGATCTTCTTCTCAATGAACATTACCTCAATCTCTCCATTGATGAGCTCAATTAGTTTATTGATTCTATCCACTGGATTTCCAATTTCAAGAATTGCCTGTCTATACTCAAGCCTCATCTCAATGTGAGAAGCAATTACATCAGCAAGTTGAGATAAATCATCAATGCTCTCTGCAGAGGTAAGAGCCTCTTTTGGGACTTTTTTGTTTAGCTTTATATACTTATCAAAAACCTCAAGAAGCTCTGACTTTAACAGTGACTTATCAGCGTCAATATCTACATGTCTCTCAATACGCTTAACCGAAGCAGATAGATGTTCCTCTTCATCAATTAAATCAGAGATAAAACACCTGGAAATCCCCTCCACTAAAACCTTAATTGTTCCGTCAGGGAGTTTAAGCAGCTGTAATATCTCAGCAATAGTTCCAACCTCATGGAGATCCTCTCTCTTTGGAGAAGGATTCTGCGGATCCTTTTGCGTAAGGAGAATAATTAACCTATCGCTCTTCATTGCCTTATCAAGAGCATTGATTGACTTTTCCCTACCAACAAAAAGAGGCATCACAACATGGGGATAGACCACAACATCCCTCAAAGGAAGAAGTGGGTAAACCTTATCAAAATCTATATTTTTTCCTGCCATTGTTTCCTCTTTACAAAAGTAATAGACTAAGCTGTCTTTTCCTTCTTTTTATAGTGAATTACAGGTTTCCCCTGTTTCAAAACCATATCTCTGGTTATGACTATCTTATAGATATTATCATTATCTGAAGGAACCTCATACATTAAATCAAGCATAAGATGTTCAAGTACTGAACGCAATCCCCTTGCTCCAGTCTTTCTCTCAAAGGCTATATTTGCAATCTCTTCAAGAGCTTCATTCTCAAATTCAAGCTCAATATTCTCAAAAGAAAAAATCTTCTGGTATTGTTTTACAAGTGAATTCTTTGGTTCAGTGAGAATTCTCACCAAGGCCTCTTTGCTCAAGCCATGGAGATGAGCAATTACAGGGAGGCGGCCAACAAATTCAGGGATCAATCCAAATTTAATAAAATCCTCTGGTGTGAGGTGTTTTGCTATGTCTATATCTTCTATGTCCTTTGAACTCTGGATCTTTGCTCCAAAACCAAGGGTCTTATTACCAAGCCTATTTTTAACAATCTTATCAAGGCCAATAAAAGCGCCACCTACAATAAAGAGAATATTGCTTGTATTTATTGCAATGAATTCCTGATGAGGATGCTTTCTTCCGCCCTGAGGAGGAACATTAGCTATTGTCCCTTCAATTATCTTGAGCAGAGCCTGCTGCACCCCTTCACCGGAGACATCCCTTGTAATAGAAGGATTATCACCCTTACGAGCAATCTTATCTATTTCATCAATGTAGATTATTCCAATCTCTGCCTTTTTTATATCACCATCTGCATTTTGTATAAGGCGCAGTAGTATATTTTCAACATCCTCACCAACATATCCAGCTTCAGTAAGAGAAGTAGCATCAACAATTGCAAAGGGCACCTTCAACATTCTTGCAAGAGTTTGAGCAAGTAGAGTCTTTCCACTTCCACTTGGGCCAGCAAGTATTATATTGCTCTTTTCAAGCTCCACATCATTCTTTTTAGGATTTCTATTTGAAAAAATTCTCTTATAGTGATTATAAACTGCAACAGATAAAATCTTCTTTGCCTCTTCCTGATCAATAACATATTGATCTAAGATAGCCTTTATCTCCTTTGGCTTTGGAAGATTAGTAATATTATCTTCCAACTGATGGTTTTCTTCATCAAGGAGAATTTGATTGCATAGCTCAATACACTCATCGCAAATATATACATCTGGACCTGCAACAAGCTTTTTTACTACATTCTGGCTCTTTCCACAGAAAGAGCATGTAAGTGGTGGAAGTTGACTTTTTCTCTTACCTGACATATTTTCACCTATCTATCTGTTCTCATAATTACCTTATCGATAAGTCCATATTCCACAGCCTCAGCAGCAGACATAAAGTTATCCCTTTCCATATCCTGCTCAATTTTATCAACAGGCTTACCTGTGTGAAGAGAGTAGATCTCATTTAGCTTAGATTTGATTCTAAGAATTTCCTTTGCATGGATCTCTATGTCAGTGGCCTGACCCTGAAACCCTGCAGAAGGCTGGTGAATCATAATTCTTGCATTTGGCAGAGCTGATCTCTTGCCAGGAGCTCCTGCTGCTAAAAGCAATGAACCCATTGAAGCTGCTTGACCAAGGCAGATAGTTGCAACATCTGGCTTGATATACTGCATTGTATCATATATTGCAAGTCCTGAGGTAACTACCCCACCTGGAGAATTTATATATAAAAATATATCTTTGTCTGGATCTTCTGCTTCCAAGAATAGAAGCTGTGCAATAACAAGGCTTGAGATATGATCATCTATTGGCTCTCCAAGAAAGATAATGCGATCTTTTAAAAGCCTGGAATAAATATCATAGGATCTCTCCCCTCTGCTTGTCTGTTCTACAACAATTGGTACAAGACTCATTATTTTAAACTCCTGTTAAATTTGGTTATATAAAGATATGCGCATAAAGAGCGGATGAATAAATTCATCTGAATTATTAGTAATATTATCGGCCAGTATGTTAAATATTTTTCTGCTTAAAGTTATATGCAAGAGAAACTCCTGTAATTTTTTGGAGCAGATTTAACTCTGCTCCTCAACTCTATTAACAAGATCAGTCAAAGCATTAAGCTGAACCTTTGTAATCTTTGCATTATCATAGAGGAAATCCATAGCCATTTCAAGCAAAATTTCATTCTCAACTGATTCTTTTGAATTATTTTCTTCTATAGCTTTTTCAATCTCCTCTGGAGTTTTTCCCATAGCCTTTGCAAGCTCATTAATCTGAGATTTAAACTTATCCTCAGAAACTGTCAGATTTTCTTTCTTTGAAACCTCATTTAGCACAAGAGTATGCTTTATTGACAGCTCCGCAGCCTCTTTCAGCCTCTGGGCATATTCCTGAGGATCAAGTCCCATTATTTCTGCAAATTCCTCAAGGCTCTCTGCTCTATAACCCATCCTCTGCTGAGTCCTTTCAAAAATTGCAGACATCTCTTTAAGAACCATTGAAGTAGGAATATCAAATTTTGTATTTTTAACAACTCCTGCCATTACAGCACTTCTTGCGTCATTTATAGTCTTATCTTTTACATATTTTTCGAGATTTTCTCTTATCTTACTTCTCATCTCTTCTACAGACTTATATCCCACTTTAGAGGCAAATTCATCATTTAATTCTGGGAGAACAAGCTTATTAATGCCTTTAATCTGCACCAAAAACTCTACTTCTTTGCCAGCAAACTCTTTTACAGGAAAGCTTTCTGGATAGGTCTGCTTAATTTTCCTTTCCTCTCCTGCCTTCATGCCTATAACCTGATTTTCGATGGAATACTCATCCTTTGTCTTACCAATAACAGATGAATATTCTCTAAAACCTACAGCATCAGGATCCCCCTCTGTCTCATCAATTCGCTTAATCCTTATGCTAACAAGATTTCCCTTTTCAACAACAGCATCTTCCCCTGCAGGTTCGATCTCTGCATATCTCTCACGAATTGCATCTATTTCAAAGTCAACATCCTCTTCTTTTATGGTATAACTATATTCCTTAGCTTCTATGCCTTTGTAATCTCCAATTTCTATAGAAGGCATAACCTCAATAAAGGCCTTAAATTTAAAAGGAGAGTTCTTATCAATTGTATCATAGCTATATCTTGGTTCAGCTATAGGTATATGGGAGGTCTTTTCAAGGGCATCTACTATGGATCTCCTTACGAGATTTTCTGCTACCTCCTCGCCAGCATAGTCATTATACTTTACTTCAACAATTTGAAGAGGTGCTTTTCCCTTTCTAAATCCATCTATTGCAACTCGCTTCTGTATTTTGCTAAAAACCTGCTTATATTCTTCAGCAACAGTTTCCGCTGGAACTTCAATCTCAAACTCTACAACAGCATTATCTAATTTTTTTTCACTTAAAATATTCAAACCGCTACCCCTTATAAAAATATAATTAAAAATTTTATATTTAAATAAATATATTTTCTTATTCTTATATTAAAGAATATTTTTAACTATCAATTCATATAGTAAATTTGAGTCAAACATTTTTTTCAAGGCTATGGCAATAATATGGCAAATTCAATGATAAAGTGCGATACTTAGGTGCTCAGGAAAAACCTCATACAAAGGCTCAGCCTCTTTTAACTGAAAATATACCTCTTATTTTTTGGGCTAAGTATATTGCGATATTATAAAAATTAAAATATTTTAAACGTTTATAACTTTACACAAAACAGTTGACAGCAGCAAAAAAAGAACTATAAAGGAGTATATATACAATATACAATTCAAAGGTTAAGCAGTTATATGCAAAAAGTGCAAAATTTCCAGCTGGCAATCTGTGCCTTATTTTAAGGAGGTGAAGCCAGAGAATGAATGAAATTCCAATATGAAAAGCTCTTGGCATAAGAGATTGTTGCTATGATGAATTCTTTGAGAATAAAAGTAAACTAAATAATAAAAGAATGAAAATAAGGTATTATGAGTTTTAATGATATAGAAACTAAACGTAATAGAAAAAGAATTAAAAGCCTTTATAGAAAAGCAATGACCTCCGATTAAAAATGCACAATGAGGTTGATCTGGCTTTTAAAATAGAAAAATACATAGTAATCATTTATGAAATTAGATCTCTCTGGAATAAACCTGAAAAAAAGACAATATGCCACTGAATAAATTTGTGGTGTAAAGGGGAAACTATTATGAACAATTTAAATATTCTGCCACCAAAAGCTGATGTCGAAACTAAGGCAGTTCTAAAACAACTTCCCCAGACCTATCGTTTTTTAGCAGAATTAAAAGGTATTTCTAAAACAATTCCCAATGAAGCCATTCTAATAAATACTCTACCCTTACTTGAAGCTAAGGATAGCTCTGCAATTGAAAATATTATTACAACTCATGATGAAATTTATAAGGAAGATCTTTTTGAAAATTTTATATCAAATCCCAATGCAAAAGAAGTTCAAAATTATGCAAAAGCTTTGAAAATGGGATTTGATGCTCTAAAAAACAAGCTGCTACTTACCAATAGAATCATTTTAAATATTCAGGAAATTATAGTCTCTCACAACGCAGGATATAGAAAGCTGCCGGGAACAGAACTTAAAAATACATCAACTGGTGAAACTGTATATGTTCCACCTCAGGATTATGACACAATTGTCCGACTCATGCAAAATCTCGAAGAATACATAAATAATGACGACCTTCATCCTGTCGATCCTTTAATTAAAATGGCGATAATTCATTTTCAGTTCGAATCGATCCATCCATTTTATGATGGAAATGGACGAACAGGAAGAATGCTGAATATTCTCTATCTTGTGCAAAAGGGATTACTTGATTTGCCAATACTTTATCTAAGTAGCTATATTATTAAAACAAAATCCGATTACTATCGGTTGCTTCAGGAAGTAAGAGATAAAGGAAACTGGGAAGACTGGATCTTATATATGCTTAAAGGAATAGAAATTACATCTAAAGGCACGATATATCTTATCAATGAAATATCAAAACTAATGATAAAATATAAGCATACGATTAGAAGCAATTATAAATTCTATTCTCAGGATTTACTCAATAACCTCTTTAAACATCCTTATACAAAGATTGAGTATCTTCAGCAAGATTTGAATATTCATAGACAAACTGCAGCAAGCTATCTGGATGAATTAGTAAAAGGGGGACTACTAAAAAAGGAAAAAATAGGGAAAAATAACTATTTTATCAATGAACCTTTGTTTCTTTTGTTTAAAAACTTTGATTTAACTTCTGAGATATAATTGTTTCTGAGAAAACATGTCGAAAAAATCAAAAACTTTCGACACATTTTTTTAACATGTCGAAAAAATCGAAAATTTTCGACAGGTTTTTTCATTATATCGAAAAAACAAAAAAATTTGACATATATATTAAAGTGTCGAAAAAGATTACTTATTTTTAATATTAAAAGGTAAAAAAGATTTATGATAAAAATTGAAGCAAAGCAATTTCAATATGAGGTGCAATCATATCAAGAGGAATGTGTAAACAACATTGTTGCTATTTTTGAACAACTTCGTCAGGGAGAAGAAGTCAAAAATGTTTTAAAAACACATCAACAAAAACATAACTACAACTTCCCTGTTAAAGAAGATAGCAAAAATATTGACATTATGATGGAAACAGGAACAGGGAAAACTTTTACATATATCAAAACTATTTTTGAACTATGTAAACATTTTGGCTATAAGAAGTTTATCATACTTGTTCCGTCTATTGCTATCCGTGAGGGGGTCAAAACAAATTTAGACGATACCAAAGAGTATTTTAAGAGTTTATATGCCAATGAAAAAGAAAAGGAAATCGAAGTTTTTGTGTATGAGGGAGGAAATATTTCAACAGTTAGACAATTCATTAATACTTCTCATTTATCTGTTCTGGTAATGACACCAAGCTCATTTGCCCATAAAGGCAATATTCTTAACCGTCCTCTGGATAGGGATATTTATGATCCTAATTTATTTGAAGAAAATTCAAATCCACCTAAGACCTACCTTGAATGTTTAAAAAGGTTAAAACCTATAGTGATAATGGATGAACCTCATCGTTTTGATGGTGATGCATTTAGGACATACTTTGAAGGATTTGACAATTATTACTTACGTTTTGGTGCTACATTCCCAAAAAAGAAAGACAGCTTACCTTTATCCAATGTAGCTTATGTTTTAGATAGCATTTCTTCTTTCAGACAAAGTTTAGTTAAGAAAATTGTAGTTTACACACAAGACATAATTGAAAACACAGATACCCTTATTGGCATTGAAAATAAAAAAGCTATTGTAAACACCATAACCAATGGTATTGTTGTAAGACGAGAATTGGGTATTGGTTCAACTTTTAATAATAAAAGCATTAAAAAAATAAACAAAGATTCTATTGTTTTATCAGATGATACAATTGAGAAAGTTGATTATTCTCTTTCTGACGAGTCTTTACGTGCAATGATTAAGGAAACCATCAAAATTCATTTTGAAAAGGAAAAAGAACTCTTTGAGCAAGAAATAAAAGCACTCACCTTATTTTTTATACCCAATGATATTAGCCTTTACAGAGGTGAAAATCCAAAAATTAAAAATACTTTTGAACAGGAATATAAAAATATAAGAGAAGAAGTTATAAAAAATCTTGATCCTGACTCTGATTACTATAAATATTTACAAAACGATTTTGATAATGAAGGTAATTTAGTTGTTCATAGAGGTTATTTTTCAGGCGATAAGGGAAATGCTGATGAAAAGATAAAAGAAGGAGTTGATGAAATTTTAAGAGACAAAAAGAAACTGCTTTCCTTTGAAAGTCCTACTCGTTTTATTTTCTCTATCTGGGCATTGCAGGAAGGATGGGACAATCCAAATGTTTTTACCATTTGCAAACTTTCAAACCAAGGTAGTGATATTTCAAAACTTCAACAAATTGGTAGGGGCTTGAGAATTTGCGTTAATCAAAATTTAGAACGTCAGACTCTCAAAAAACTTAGCGAAGAGCAGGAAGCATTTTGGAAAATCAACAACCTTGATGTTGTTGTATCAAACAAAGAACAGGGTTTTGTTGAATCAATTCAAAACGAAATTTTAAGCAACTCATTCCTGATTTCTGAAACATTCACCGAACAAGAACTGATTAAAACGCTCAAAGAAAAATCGGGCTTTGATGATGATACAGTAGTTGCTTTGGTGGATGATATTTTGAAAGACAAGAAAATGATTGTTCGCAAGGCAATTGTTGACGGACAAAAGATTTATGAAAAATCACCTGAGTTTTCAGCTATTCTCAAAGAACAAAATTTGCCCGAAGAACAGGTGAAAGCAATTGAAAGCTTGTTTGCAACCGATACAAACACTTACGTTCAGAAAGCCGAGAAGAAAAAAGAGAAAAAGAAAGTTTATATTAAATCAGAACATTTACAGGAATTTCAAAACCTATGGAATACCATCAACAAAAATGCTTTTTATGTATTGGATAATTTAAGTGCTGAACAGGAAAAACAATTGATAGAAAACATAAAAACAGACATTGAGAAACTTAACATTGAAGAAATTCTATTGCAAACCATACGGGCAGAACTAAAAGTAAATAAAATTGAACAGCAGGATGCCATTACAAGAGAATTAAAAGATACCATCACCCATAAAAGCAAAGTTGATTATTTAGAATTTGTAAAGACACTGTCCAATAATACCAAAACTCCATTGTCATTTGTAGTGAAAGTATTTAATGCCTTAAGTGATGATTTTAAGAAAAAAATGATTTGTAATAATCCAGAACAGACTCAAAGAGAAATATCTGGTATTATCAAAAAGCACTTGCTTGCCTTGATTAAAGCTAATATCAAGTATGACGGCATTAATGGAACTGTTTTGCCAAATATATTCAAAAAAGAAAAAAATAGAATCTATTTAGATGCAGGAAGCACAGGAAAATTCCAGAAGGATATTGACAGTGATTTTTCTTTAAAAGCAAAATGGGTATTTGAAGAGGTAATTGAATATGATAGCGATTTTGAACTTGAAATTGTTGAGCAGGACCCGTATATTGATAGTATTGAAATTTTTGCTAAATTGCCCCGCCTCAAAATAAAAACCCCATTAGGTGAATATAATCCTGATTTTTGCTATGCTATAAAAACGCAAAATGAAAAAAAAGTAATTCTTGTTGTAGAAGCAAAAGGGTATCCATCTTCTGCAAATATTCCCGAAGACGAAAAAGCAAAAATTGACTTTGCTAAAAAGTATTTTGAGGCATTGTCTGAATACTATAAGGATAAAAACATAAAAATTTCATATAGAGAACGTATAAATAGAACACAGTTAGCAGAATTGATAAAAAGCGAGGTTGATTATGAACAGTAAAGAGGCTTTTATAAAAGCAGGTTTTAATGTAGTTGGAACAGAAAACAACGAAAATAAACTATTGAAATTTTTAAAGGAAAATTATCCATTTGTAATTAAAGACAATGAAATAAACATTCAGGAACTTAAAGCCATTTTAGGTTTACCAGTAGATGAAAAAGTAAACGGCTACGGGCTTAACTTTGTTGGCCGTAATTTTGCCAGAGCCAAGTATGCACAAAAGACAGATAAAGAATTAAAGATTAACAAAGAATTGAGTAAAGATTTCGAAACTACCCAAAACCTTGTTCTTAAAGGTGATAATCTTGATTGTCTAAAAATACTTAAAAATCATTACAGTGGTAAAATAAAATGTATTTACATAGATCCCCCTTACAACACCGATAGCGATGAATTTGTCTATCCTGATAAATTTGACAAGGAAGAAGCCGAAGTATTAGGGTTGCAAAACTTAAGCGATGATGACTTTGCCCGTATGGAATTTGCTTTTAAAACTAAAAACAGCCACAACGGCTGGCTTGCCTTTATGTACCCGAGATTATTACTTGCAAGAGATTTACTAAGCGATGATGGAGTAATTTTTATAAGTATTGACGACAATGAACAAGCCAACTTGAAACTACTTTGTGATGATGTGTTTGGAGAGGAGAATTTTGTTGTAAATTTTATATGGGAAAAGACACAACATTTTGGAAGACAAAAATTGAATTTTTATTCAAATGCAGAATACGTATTAACTTATGCAAAAAATATAAAAAATTCTGAATCTATAAAAAGATTACTTGTTGAGAGTATTAATAATGAATTAGAAGATGCACCTCTTTATAACAGTTCGAATCCTGAAAGAAAATTAAGATTTAAAGCTGGAAGTGTTAAGTTCTATATAGAAGATGGTTATTATAATAACACAGAAAATAGTAAATATATTTTAATAAACGGAGTAACTGTAAAAAAGGGTATAAATGAGAATGATTTGTTAATAAAATTCAAATCTAAATGGAGCCAAAAAAGAATAGATGAAGAGATAAAAAAAGGTACTACTTTTTGGATAAAAAGTAAAAACTTTGCAATTAGAGCTATTTATCATGATAAAAAAGAAGCAATCATTTCTCCTAGACAAATTATATTTACAAATAATAATAATCCATTACATACAAAAGGTAGAACTTTTAAAAAAGTTGGTGTAACAAAAGAGGAAACTAACGAAATATCAAATCTTTTTAATGGGAATGTCGTATTTAATTATTCTAAACCAACCTCCTTAATAAAATACTTAATTGCTCTATTATATGATTATGAAAACGAGCGTTTTGTTTCAGATTTTATCACCCTCGACTTCTTCGCAGGCTCAGGCACCACAGGTCACGCAGTAATGCAACTCAATGCTGAAGATGGGGGCAACCGAAAATTTATTTTAGTGCAGATAGACGAACCGATAAAAGAAGATAAACCAGCATATAAGTTTTGTGTTGAGAATAATTTGCCACCTGTAATTTCAAGTTTAACAATTGAAAGAGTAAAAAGAGCAGGTGAAAAAATTAAACAAGAAATTGAAAAACAAAATAATACAAAAGATTTATTTGTAACAGAAAAAAAACAAATACCTGATATTGGTTTTAAAGTTTTTAAAATAGTATAAAAATTATATTAAAACAATACATTAGTTTCTTTAATATATGCAATAGCTTGAGTATATAATGAATAATCTTTTTCAAACCCAATTCCTTGTCTTTGTGTTATTTTACAAGCAATTAATGTATATCCTGTTTGACAACAACAATCTAAAATTATATCTTGTGGTAATGTAAATATTGTAATTAAATGTTCTAACAATGTAATTG
>ERZ795047.1886-NODE-1886-length-21027-cov-7.756199_pt1 | contig 21027 bp, 18 predicted proteins | sample MGYA00375131_ERZ795047 | MGnify/ENA primary metagenome ERZ795047 (study PRJEB30176, sample SAMN05720228) | activated sludge metagenome | isolation source: Anaerobic digester | place: Japan | collected 2015-05-20 ...
CACGCGTCGCGCTCCGCACCCTACGTTTCGCGTCCTGCGCTCTCGGCAGCATATAACGTGCCAAGCTCGTAGGCGAACAAACACAGTCGAGCGGTCGGCAGACAGGCAAGCTGCTTAGGAGGATAGCTATGCTCTACATACCAAACGATTCGAATGATCCCCGATTCAACCTGGCATTTGAAGAATACGTACTGAAAAACCTCGATATGGATGATCCCTACCTTCTCCTCTGGCGCAATGCCCCTACAGTTGTCGTAGGCCGCTTTCAGAACACGCCCGATGAAATCAATGCCGACTACGTAGAGGAGCACGGAGTACACGTAGTGAGGCGAATGACTGGCGGCGGAGCGGTCTACCACGATCTGGGCAACCTCAACTTCAGTTTCATCGAGCGCAAGACCTCAGAGGGAATAGACATGAAACTGTTTGCCCGCAGGATAGCCCAGGCCCTTCAGGGAGTCGGCCTGGATGTGGAAGTAAGCGGGAGAAACGATCTGACCATTGACGGACGGAAGTTCTCCGGGAACGCCCAGTATATCTACCACGACAGAGTGCTCCACCACGGAACAATCCTATACAGCTCAGACCTGGATAACGTGCAGGCAGCCCTCAACGTCAAAGCAGACAAGATCGCCTCTAAAGGCGTCAAGTCAGTCAAAAGCAGAGTAACAAATCTCATAGATTACATGCCCGTTCCCCTTTCGATCGAGGAATTTCAGAAATCCCTTCTGCTCCAGTTGTTCCAGGGCGCCCCTGTTCGAACGCGAGTCCTGACAAATGCGGAGCTAGAGGAGATAAACGAGCTCGTGGCGGCAAAATATGCCAAATGGGAGTGGAACTTCGGGAGATCGCCCGCCTACAACGTAAGCAACAGAGGAAGATTTGGCTGTGGGGAGGTAGCCATATACCTTTGGGTTGATGAAGGGATAATCCGATCTTGCAGGATTCACGGAGATTTCTTTACCGCAAGAGACATACATGACCTCGAGTCGGGGCTGACGGGGATCGAATGCTCTAAAGAAACCCTTAGCAAGGCATACCAAGACCTCAATGTCGCAAATTACCTGGAAGGTCTCGGCCTCGACGAGTTCCTGAAGCTGACCACAAGCACCAAAGCAGTCTGATGATCGACTTCAGCTTGCCTTCCCCTGCACACAGTTACGGGCGGCACCAAAGCGCCGCCCGTAACACCTCCGAATGCAAAAACTCTCTTGCTTTGGCAGATCCATGTCAGCGCAGAGAGAACGGCAACATCCTCAAGTCGCAGAGCGTCGCGCCGCCTCGTTGACAGCCTCTTTTCCAAGCCGGAGCTCTATCCAGGCTACGCATTCTCAGTGACTATCTTCACTCCAGCACTCGCACCTATCCTGTTGGCGCCCGCGGCAATCATGGCCCGGGCAGTAGCGGCGTCACGAATCCCTCCGGATGCCTTAACCCCCATGCTCTGTCCCACAGTCCGCCTCATCAGGGCCACATCTTCCACAGTCGCTCCGCCATGCCCGAACCCAGTGGATGTCTTGACGAAATCAGCCCCTGCGCGCTTTGCGATGAGGCATGCCCTGACCTTCTCTTCATCAGTCAAAAGGCCCGTCTCGATTATCACTTTCACAAGAGCGCGGCCTCCTGCCGCGTCCACCACCGATTCGATATCCCGCAAAACACAGTCGAGTTCGCCACCACGGAGAGCGCCGATATTCATGACCATGTCAACCTCTGATGCGCCACTCGCGATGGCGTCCCTGACTTCTACCGCCTTGACCATGGATGTAGCGGCACCTAAGGGAAAACCGATGACCGTACATACGGCTACATCAGTCCCTTCCAGAAGTTCGTATGCAAAACCGCAGTAGCACGGGTTTACACAAACAGACGCAAACCCGTATAAGGCGGCTTCTTCACACAGCGTTACTACCTGATCCCATGTGGCATCAGGTTTGAGCAGAGTATGGTCGATCATGGACGCAAGCTTCGCGTCGACTCCTTGCGGCCGCCCCGTCACCTTAGCCCTGACCGCCTCGACGCGCCCCCTAGCCCGCTTGAAGCCTTCTCCCGCACTGCTCACTTCGGAAGAGACTTTCTTGATGAGTCCGTCAATATCCATCTGTTGCACCTCCATGCACAGTCGATCCCGATCAGTTTCACCTTCTGCTACTATTCTCCCTCAAGTTTGACATCCCTGCGCCCCGCTTGATAGACGGCGTGGCCCCACACGACCTGTACGCGTGTGAAGACAAAGTCGCGCAGCTGTATCCCTAATGTCGGGCCATATGTTCGCATTCTAAACAAAGTTTGAAGGATTGTCCCAAAACGCGGAGAATAGCACCCTGAGTAAGAGCTCGGCAAAACCCGCTTCTCCTCGTCATCATCTGTGTTATACTATTGCTTGGAGAATTTCGGGTCTGGTTTTTACGCCTACCATTGTTTAATACGCAAAGATTTTAGCATGATTCAGAGCACAAGAGTAAAGGTGGACGATGGGCTATGGGACAATCCGGCTACAGTTCGTGCTTTAGCGGCGTCAAAGCCAGCGATACGCGGATACTTAAGAGCATTAACCTCCTTGCAGTCCTAAAAGTTCTCAGAGAAAACTCGTCGGTCTCCCGCGCCGACATTGCTCGCATCACCGAGCTCACCCCGGCCACAGTTTCAAGCATAGTGTCGCTTCTCATAACCGCGGGAATAGCCAAGGAAACAGGGTATGGCGAGTCCACCGGGGGACGTCCTCCCGTGATGGTAGAGTTCAACCCCAAGGCATTCTACCTAGCCGGGGTGGATCTCGGAGTGAGTAAGATAATCTCAGTCGTTACCGATCTTGAGGGCAATATTGTGTCCAAGACGCGTCTAGAGCTCGACGCCCATCAGGGTGTGGACTCGATCATGGCCAGCCTCTTTGAAGCAACGCATGAAACATTGGAGCAAGTTAGAGATGTGCGCGACAGGATTGCAGGACTGGGGCTGTCTGTCCCGGGCCTGATAGATGCTGAGCGCGGTATTAGCGTATTTGCGCCCAACATCCCCGGCTGGAGCGATATTCCCATCGTCAAGGTCTTTGAAGATGAATTCGCCATCCCGTGTTGGGTGGAGAATGACGCGCGCGCGATGGCCATCGGCGAGGCCATGTTCGGAGCAGGCCGGGGACACGACAACATCCTCTGCATAAACGTTGGAAGAGGCATCGGCGCCGGCATCATCATGAACGGCGAGATCCACCGGGGCAAGCAAGGGGGCGCAGGCGAGCTGGGGCACATGACCATCGACCCCAACGGGCCAGTCTGCCCGTGCGGCAACCACGGCTGCCTTGAGGCGATGGCCGCCGGACCCGCCATTGCAGCCGCAGCCATCAGGGCTGTTTCTACCGGGTCGAGCACGCTCATACGCGACATCGTAGACGGCAAGATAGAGGCCATAACCGCCGAGGTCGTCTCCCAAGCCGCCGCACAAGGCGACCTGTTGGCGACGAGACTCATTCAGGAGGCGGGCAGGTATTTGGGGATCGGAATAGCTAACGCCGTCAACCTGCTGAGCCCCGACATAGTCATCATCGGAGGAGGAGTCGCCCGGGCAGGAGACATTCTCTTCGATGAAGTTAGGGCCACTGTACAAAAACGCGCATTCACTGCCATGGTCAACTTGCCCCCCATACTCCCCTCGGCCCAGGGCGAGGAAGCAAGCTCAGTGGGGGCAGCAGCGCTGGTGTTTGAAGAGATGTTGGCGGTTGGGAGCGTTGCAAACCTCATGGGGGAAAGCAGCTGAACGTGGAAGAATGCGTCAACGGTAAGGGAACACGGCCCCGCAATCCGCGCACTCTGCTTGAACTCCTTATGCCTAGATCACGAGTATATCAGGCCTCTGCAACGTCACCCCGTCGATTTTCACCTCAATCATCGGCCACCAACCCTCACCAACAGTAACCACCCTGGTCTCGTCCTCCATCACAAGGAACGAATCCTCCGATTTAGCCCCGGGGACAGAAGGGTTCCACGCCACTGCCTGCAGCGGCATTATTACGCCACGATCAGGGCCCCCGACTTCCTGAGGCATGGCAAAAAACTCCCTGTCCTGGTAGCCGATGGGCCCTCCTTGATGATGGCGCTTCCACTCATCTTCAAAACCTTGAGCCCGATATTCCTCCTTCATGGCCTCCATCACATCCGCCCATCGTGTGCCTGCCCGCGTACGGGCATTCATAGCAGCACACACATCTGCCGCAGCCTCGTGCCGCCTTCGGAGCTTGGGGCTGGGTTCGCCGATATGGACCGACCTAGTGAGGGCGACAGTCAGGCCGCCACAATGGGCGCAAACGATTATCATACAATACTTGTCTACAAGGTTCATTGTGGGAAGAGGGTGCCTGTACCGCTCCACACGCCAATCTGCGCCCACAAGCAACACAGTGGGGAAATAGCCGAAAGCGAAAAGATCCGACGCCACTCGGCCTGCTATTTCGCGCTCTGTTTGGCCCCTGCGCACCTCCCTGGCCGCCCGCTCCACCACTTCTGCCACACCATGCGCCACCTTCACGTACCTATCGGCTTCGCCTTTTGTAAAAGGATAACGCAGCTGCACGAGCTCAGGGCCTACAAACTCGGCGCCGGCAAGAGGAACATCCGCCCCGACACGGCCACCGTAACTGAGCAGACTGGTCCCATCTACAAAGCCCTTTGCCGCCTCACCTAGGGCTTCCGCCTCGCCGTACCACGGATGCTCACGCATGCGGAAAATGCCTTCTGCCCAAATATGGGCGAGCGCTTCCTCGCAAAATCGCCTTGCTTCAACGTTCGACGTCAACACCCATTGGTCGTCATGGGTGATGAGGACAGACGCTACCCCGATGTCCGTTGCTCCCGCACACCTGTTGTCTCCCCCAGCGGTTATCCACGCGAAATTGTCGAAGCGCCGCAAAATCATCACATCGAGTCCGCGTTCACACATGTACTTCCTGGCTCGAGCAAGTTTGACCTTTATTTCACCACCCACGACCTCATCCCCCATGCACTCCGTCATCTCGCTCATCCCTTCAAGGCTCCCGCAAGCAATCCTCGGACGAAATATCGGCCGAGCAGAACATAGATGAGCACCGTTGGAAGCGCAGCAAGGATCGATCCAGCCATAGGCAGGTTCCACGACACAGCCTGACCGCCAGCTAGATTCGCCAGAGCCACCGTTATGGGCTGTGCATCCGGGCGCGCCAAGGTCACAGCGAATAGAAACTCGTTCCATATCTGCGTAAACTGCCAGATGCAAACGACGAGAAACGGCGGGCCAGAGAGCGGCATTATCAAGTATCTGAAGATCCCGAAGAAGTCCGCCCCATCTATGCTGGCTGCGCCCAGCAGTTCGTCAGGGATCTCTTCGTAGAAGCTCCTAAAAAGCAGGGTAGTAATGGGAAGACCATAGACTACATGCACTAGTATCAAGCCTGGTAGCCCCCCGTACAGTTTCGTCTTCTGCATGAACTGAAAGAGGGGCACAAGTATGCTCTGATAAGGAATGAACATGCCGAACACTATCAGCGGCATTATGATATTGGTCCCCGGAATCGGATACTTGCATAGCACATAACCGTTGAGAGAACCCATGACAGCTGAAATCAGCGTTGCAGAAATGGCGAGGATGAAACTGTTTTTGAGATAAGGGGCGAACTGCTTAAATGCTGTGGAGTAGCTCTCCCAGTTGGGCTTCGACGGGAGCTCCCATGCCGTCATCAAGTTTATCTCCTCAGGCGCTTTCAGGCTTGTGACTACCGTCATGTAGACGGGGATCAGATAAGCAATCGCCAGAAGAACCGCGAGAACCTGCACTAGTATTTTCGACACTCCCTTGGGTTTCATCGCTTATCACTCCTTTCCCGTCTTGAATGAATTGACCAGATAAGGAATGATCAGCAAGGAAACGAGAATCAACAGGATCACTCCGATAGCGGAACCGACAGCAAGCTCGTTCCCGCGGAAAGTCTTAAGGAACATGGTTATCGCAGGCACAGACGTCGGCACATGATCGGGGCCTGCCATGGAGAAGATCAAATCGAAAATCTTCAGGGCTATGTGTCCTAGAATGACTATGGCGCTTACGGTGATCGGCTTGAGCAGCGGCAAATCCACGTGCCTGTAGATCTGGAACTTGCTTGCTCCGTCAACCCGGGCAGCTTCGCGAAGCTCGTCGGGTATAGTGCGGAGCCCGGCAAGGTACAACGCCATTGTATAGCCTGACATCTGCCATACAGCAGCGACGATAACACCCCAAAGCGCCCTGTTGAAACCGTGTGCCTCGGGATAATCCAGGAGCTTGACCCGGGTCAGAATCCCGCTTGCCGAAATCCCGATGAGCACGGCACATATGATGGACTTCGCGCGGAGCTCTTTTCGTTCTCCACGGCGCCAGTGCCCGTAAGCGAATACCGCCAGAACAACCGCGGCCGCTATGCAGATGTAGTGGAAAATGTGGGACCAATCGAAGATAAGGATCTGCTCGCGGCTGGAAAGCCATAGAAAGTCGCCTGCGGGCAATCCGATCAAGGTAGGCAACACATTTATGCCCCCTCTCGGCTGGAGCAGCCAGCGCCAGATCGTCCCCGTAACTACCAGCGACAATGACATCGGGTACAGGAAAACCGTTCGGAAGAACGCCTCACCCCAGATGAGCTGATCGATAAGCGTAGCCAAAAGCAATCCCACAAGCAAGGACAGGCTAACGAAGAGCAATGTGAAGAAGAACATGTTTGTAATGTCCTGCCTGAACCGCATGTTCAAAAAGCCCCCGAACAGCTCGCGATAGTTCGCCAGTCCCACGTGATGGATCTCAGGATCCAGCGACATCGCCGCTTCCTGGCCCCAATCCGTCATCGACACGCGCACAGTCTGAGCTATGAATCCGTACACAAATACTGCCAAGAGCACTATAGACGGCAGGATAATGAGGGCCGCCGTCAACTGGTCTCTTCGTGATTGCATGCCCTTCACCGTCCTTCTTCTTGCAGGCGCAGGGCCCGTCGCCCTCAGGCGGCGGGCCTTGCGCCTGTTCTATGTAGAACAACCTTCCTACTTCCCTATTCCGGCCTGAATCGCCACTGCCTGGGCAGCGTTTGCTGCAGCCTGAGCGTTCTTCGTGCTCAGGAAGATGTCCATGACCGTGGCAAAGTCATTCATGAACCTCTCATTGGCCACGACTCCGTGAGCCAAAGAGCCGACGATCTTATTCGTCCTCCAGTCGCGCGCAGCGCTTTGCAGATATGCATCGTATTTCGTCAGATCCGAGTCGGTTCTGGCACTGATCGAGCCCTTAAGCGGGTTGAAGGTGTCCTGCCCGTCACGGCTTCCGAGCATCTTCAGCCATGCAATCGCATTCTCCTTGTTCTTGCAACCAACCGGGAGGCCAAACGAATCAGAGAGCATCATGAATATGCCCTTGGTGCCCGGGGATGCCGCCCACCCAAACCCGGTTCCGGGTTTGAGCTTGAGGGTAGTTGTCATGTATCCCGAAGCCCAGTCTCCCATGATGTTGAACGCGGCCTCACCCTTGACCACCATATCAGTGGCCTGCTGCCATGAGAGGGATGGCGCATCGGTATTAGTGTACTTCAAGATTTCGCCGAACAGTTCCCACACCCGGATGACTTCAGGGCTTCGCCAGGAGAGTTTGCCGTTCCACAGCTGCTCCCATTTGACAGGGCCTAGCACCGATAGGGCTACACTTTCCCACAGGTGAGTGGCGGTCCAGTTCTCGCCCACTGACAGCGGAATAACTCCTTTTGCCTTGAGCTTTGGCGCGATCTCCAAGAACTCATCCCATGTATTTGGCACGCCAACGCCCCATTTGGCAAGATTGCCGGGAACGAAGTACAACACGTTTGAACGGTGGATGTTCACAGGCACCGACCATATTCCCTTGTCGGTGCTGAGCAGATTGAGCAAGTCCGCCGGGAATACCTTGTTCCAGCCCTCCTGCTCATACAGCCACGTAAGATCCTCCATCCTGTTGGCCACAACCCAAGTGCCGATCAATTCCTGGCCCGCGTGGACCTGGAACGTATCCGGCGGATCGCCACCGAGCATCCTGGTCTTAAGAACGGCCTTGGCATTGACTCCCGATCCCCCGGTCACCGTGGAGTTGATGACAGTCGCTCCCGGATACATCTTCTCATACTTGCTTATCAGCGCTTCAAGAGCAGGGCCTTCGTCTCCAGCCCACCATGAGAAGATCTCGAGTTTCCCACGGACGGCCGCATCTGCGGCTGAGGAAAACATCAGAACGATCGCCGCGCACATCGCAGCAAGCTTGAACCATCTTGATGTCCTCATTCATATCCCTCCGTCTTTAATTGATACAGCTGGCAAATCCAACTACACCAAACGCCGCATTATCATCAATAACGCACGTACCCTCCCGGCACCACCTCCATGACAGATCCAGTCATTCCTCGATCCTTGCCCCATCCACCACATCCACTACAAATGTTTTGGGTTGCACGGCTCCGTAACGCATCGGAGCGTCAGGAAGCGCTTCCATCAGGTGAGGCAAGGCTTCCAAGTGCACGAGACTCACAGTGCATCCTCCAAAGCCGGCCCCGGTCATTCGCGCTCCGAGGACTCCATCGGTCTTCCAGGCAATTTCAACCGCCATGTCCAGTTCGGGACAGCTAACCCCATACAAATCCCTCAGACTCTCGTGAGACTGCCACATCAAATCTCCGAAAGCTCCAAGATCACCCCGTTTTAGCGCCTCCACGCCGCCTTGAACTCTCTCGTTCTCGGCTATCACGTGTTCGCAGCGGCGGGCCACTATAGAGGGGAGAATCCCCTTTATCTCGTCAAATAGGGCAATGTCGATATCTCGAAGGGTCCGGATGTCGTCGCGCCTCAATGCCCCCGATATCATCCTTGTGCCCAGCTCTACCTCTTGCCTCCGGTGATTGTACTCTGAGTCGACGAGCCCGCGCCTTATGCCCGTGTCGTAGATTACCAGCGCCGCCTCGGCCCGGCCGAGCCCCAGTTCTACCTCTTCATGCCGGAGGTTTCTGCAATCCAAGTAGACTGCGTGATCCGCCCGTCCCATGCAGGATGCCATCTGGTCCATGATTCCGCAGTTAACCCCTACAAAGCTGTTTTCAGCGTGCTGGCAGGCCAAGGCTATCCAACGCCTAAGCTCGAGTCCGCATCGGGATTGGGTAGCGTTGATAAGGGCAACATCGATTCCTGCCGCAGCAAGAAGGGAAATGGCGGAAGCCACCTCGAAAGCCGCCGATGAACTGAGCCCTGCCCCTTCGGGCACATCGCCTGATATGACTGCATCAAGTCCGCAAAGCCTGAGCTCGCCCTCGTTGCCCGAGAACTTCAGTTCCACTTTTCCCTTGTATTCGCATCCCTCAAGAGCCCATGCTACCCCTCGGAAGTAGTTGCTCCACCCGGCATCTGCCGAAGGAAGGATTTCGTCCAGCGAAAACTGGGTCCTTTGATGATAATCACACGAATAGAGGCTCACATTCCTGTCGGTGCGCGCACTGAACGCGATGGCGACATCGTGTCCTATGGCCACGGGTAACACAAATCCGCCTGAATAATCAGTATGTTCACCGATGAGGTTTACCCTTCCAGGCGCCCGGGCGATATGAACCTCGCCGTCTGCAAACTCACCGAACTCTTGTCGGAACTGGTCAAGAAGCCACCCGCTATCTACCGCCACCAGCTCTGCCCCCTCTGACGCCTCCTTCCGTCGTTTCACAAGAACAGGCCAAAGCCGCATCAGCAGAAGTTGCGCGTTCGATAGCTGTACGCAGTTCTTCAGCTGTCTCCTCTGGAAGCGTGTCGTTTATGAAAGTGCCCCCTCCCGACTCGCAACCCGCCAGGTATTTGATTTTCGTGGCAGTTCGATGAAGGGGGTAGAACTCTATATGGAAATGGCAATGGCTCCAGTCGCCTTTCGCGGTCGGAGCTTGGTGCATGATCATCATGTAAGGAAGGGAGAATCCAAAGAGGTGATCGTAACCGCGCGTCACTGATTTCAAGATTTCAGCAAGCGATCTCCTCTCATCGCCGTCAAGATCGGGCAAGCATGACCTGTGGCTTTTCGATGTAACGTGGACCTCATATGGATATCGGGCGTAGAAAGGCACGACAGCCGCGAAATGCGAGTTGCCGGCGATCACCCGCCTCCCGTCATCAAGCTCCTGCTCAAGAATGTCGCAAAAAAGGCACCTTCCGGTAGCGTCGCGGTACTCTTCGGCCGACTCGAGCTCTTTCGCAGGTATCGGCGGGATATATGGGAACGCATAGATCTGCCCATGGGGATGATGGAGGGTCACTCCTACAGCATCCCCCTTGTTCTCGAATATGAGGACATAATCTACGTAATCGATCGATCCGAGCTCGCTATATCGGTCTGTCCATACTGCAATAAGGTTTGTGATGTGGTCAATATCGAGGTCTGCAAATGTGGTGTGATGTTCGTCTGTGTAGAGGACTACTTCGCAAATGCCCTGTGCGGGTTGGACTCTGAGGACGCCGGTGCCTTCCACTGCCGGTTCAGGCGGAACATGCCGGAAAGAAGGGAACTTGTTTTCAAAAACCACAATCTCGTAGCTATAATCAGGCACTTCCGTTGGAAATGATGTATCCCGTGTAGGGCACAACGGACAGAAGTCTTCGGGAGGCTTATACGTCCTTTCCTGCCTGTGGGTTGCAGTTATGACCCATTGCTTGAGCACAGGGTTCCACCGCATCTCCGACACTGTCCGTCACCCCTCCCTCATCATCTGCCCGAATAGCTAGATACTCATCCCCGCCTTTCCCGTTGTTTAGGGGGAACGAGTAATATATGAGATATCTGCCGTCATCCTTGCGTATTTTCTTCTTAATCATTGTCCGTGCTCCCTCATGAAATCTTCACTATAATTTAGCTTCTAAACAAAGATCACAATCAATTCCGTTTGCTCATCCCTTGTTTCCGGTAATTTCCGAGACCATTCGAGGCTTGTACAATCCTCTTTTAGCAGTATAGTTCTATGCCAGTCATAGAATTCCTGCACATTAACAATAATCACTCCTGCGAACGCGATGGACCATCTCTCCCGTATCGCCCGGAGATTTGCATAGGTCGCTAACAAAGTCCTTGCCAGTCTGTGCTGTGTTTTCCATGTATATGCACTATGCCCGCCAGAAGGCCCTCTTTTCGGCCTTAACATGGCAATCCGACTCAGCCGGGACAGAAGGGGATTGTTCTTGAAGGGGTTGGTGCAAATAGGCGCATCGCACACGTGAAGCTGCCAGTTTGCCGAGACCTCTATGTCATCTTAGCCGGTCGCTGGCTAGGATCTTGCTGCCATAGCCACCTCGAAGGTTTACCTTCTCCCTGCGAAAGGGGATTCCACAAGCCCTGCCCGCATCTTCATGATTCGACATTCTCTGGTATCCGAATACGAACCCAAGCCAATGGCTTTACAGCCCATCCGACGAGTCCTCGATATGGCGATAGCCGCCCATTTTGAGTGTTTGGGGCAGCATGCCTCGCTCTGCTCGATCTTGCATCTTGCCCACTGCTTCCGAAGACTGGACGCGCCCATGCAAACAGATCCTTAGATCAACGAGCTAGAATACAGGCTCGGCCGACGCTGCCCCAAACAAAGGGGGTCAATCCTCATCAGTCAACCACACTCCTCCCTCTGTGGCCCGATGAATCTCCCTGGCAGCCTCCACGCCTTCCGCCACGCCGCCGCACTTGAGCATGAGAATCATCCCAAATCCCCAGCGCCGGGCAGCCCGGACCCTGTAGATGGCTTCATCTGCATTCTCTGCCCAAGCATGCCAAATGCCCCTGGATCGCCTCTCGTCTTCACGCAACGGCTTTTCCTCGCCCGCCCCGCCCCAATTTGGGCAGCCGTCCACAGCAGTCAGAGCGCTTCCTATGGAATCGATGCTGTTGTAGTGGCTATCAGCGTCAAAGCTCATGAAGCCCTCGAGGTTCGCCACTTCCATGAGATTTTGCTCGTACCCCCTGCAGCAATGGATGGATATGCCTCCGAAAGCGCGGGAGAGACGCTCGTTAGGGGCTTTCATGAACTCGCGGTAATGCTGGGGCGATACCACGGCTGTCACATCGTCGCTCACATAGATGCCTCGTGGCCGCCAAAGGTTGACATGGGTATGGCCGAAGAAATTGACCGCCCTCGCTTCCTGCATCCGGACGAACTCGATCAGTGAATCGGTCACCATTTCGAGAAGGAAGTGAACTGCATCTGGAGCGGTGTACATCGCTATCAGGAGTTCCTCGTAATTTAGGATCTGAGTCGCAGTATCCATAGGAGATTGCACGTCTGTGAGCCTAATCGGCACAGTGCCCCGGGTCATCTCGGAGAAATAGCCGATCCTGTCGAGCACCTTGGCGGCAAGTCCCGATCGCGCCAAGTCAGGCTTTTTCAGCCGATACACATCGTCGGGGTCATCTGTGATAGGGATGGTCCACGGGTCTTCTCCGGGAGTTATCCTTATCTCACAACCGTATGCTGAGGGGATTACGCCCACGCCCATGTACGGCCATATCGATGGAATATTGCAAAAGCCTGCCCGAAGGCAGGCGAGATCCCAATGAGCGGAAGCCAACTGGTATTCCAGATCCTTTTCCGGATCTTCCATCCTCTCGGCCACCGAGTAGTCGGGCAGCGCTGGATTCTCCGGGGCAAGCAGAATCACAGGCTCTATGCTTCTTCCTTCCCACACATCAGCAAGATCCCTTTTGGCCCGAGCCACAAAGTCATCGGGGATGTCCATAGTAGTGCAGTTCATTTGGCCCATCTACACCTCCGCGATGCTTCACCCTGTCCCCCACAGGACCAGGTGTCTGTCAAGCAGACTGAATATAATTCGCGAGAAGTACCTTGGCCTAACCGGGCGGCTAGGCTCTGAATTGCGGGCAATGCAGACCCAAACTTATCGAGGTCTGCTCAGTCAGATGGCAATGGAACCGGCGTGGGCAGCACCGCCCCACCAAGATCGAGCTTGGCATGCTGATCTTCTATGACCCTGAGGTAATCTGCACCGCTCTGAATTTGCTCGGCAAGATCCCCGATCCCTGCCTTGAGCTGTGCTAAATGGAGGATGTCAAGGATCACGTGTTCGACTGCCATCTGCACAATCATAGGATTTGTCGTTACAATACCAAGGTTCTCATCATGCCTGATATCACCCACCAGCACATTCCTGCAATCGGTTGCCACAATAATGCGCCGGTTCGGCCATTTCTCCTTGATGATGTCCTCTGCAAGCCCATACTCGTATATGGTTCCTACCGAGAATGGAACCTTCGTGTGGCAGAATATGATCACGGTCCGTCCCGCGCCCTCCGCAGCCTCCAGCTCCTCCTTGAGAGGAACACAGTCGCTCCCCCAAGCAGAGACAACGACCTCATGCTTCGTCCCGCGGATAAGCTCACGGGCCTTGCGGATAGTGTCCTCATATCCGGCCACGCCCAGTATGTAGCTTTCCTCCGACACGCCGGACTCCATCTTCTTGAGAGAACGTTCCAGGTTGTCGAGGTTTCTATCATAGAGTTCCCTGTATTCCTTCAACAGCTGAGAAGGGGGCAACGGAGCGTACATCACCGGATCGGAATCGACTTGCAGAACGAATCCTTTCTCGAGAAGCCTGTCGAGGACGCCATAAACGACAGACCTCGTGATCCCCGACCGCTTGCTCACTTCATAACCGTTGGCAGCGCCATAGCGCAGAAGCGCTTGATACGCTTTGGCTTCATTAAGGGACAAGCCCATGTCCTGCAGGGTTTCAACAAGTCCAGCCAATTTGCTCTTGCCTCCAGACGAAAAATGGGGTAGTAGTAATATTGACTACTACTATCATTCTACTGGCCGCGCGGACGCAATGTCAACGACTTCGACGCAATCGCCACGAAGCCATCCGAGAAGGATGGAGAATCTATGTGGCGGACCCGGTTTGCCAGCATTTTCGCATACAATCATGCATTGGTCTTCCGCATTCCCGCTATTCTTCTTTCGTTCAAGGAGATTGCACGGGAGCCGCAGAACGTTGAACTGAGAAACGGAGGTTTGAGCAAGTGACCTGTCTCGACGACATCTTGGCCGATGGCGCGCTCACCCGCGTCCTCCGATCCTTCAAAGAAGCCACGGGGATAGCGGCGCGCATCGTAAAAGCCACCGGGGCGCCAGCCATAGCCTCCCGGACATGGGAAGACTGCGCCTTCTGCCGCCTGGTCCGTTCCTCCGAGGAAGGCCGTAATCGCTGTTCGATGTCGTATGCATATGCCGCAAGGCAAGCCGCATACCTCGGAGATCTCTACGTCTTCCAGTGCCATGCCGGGCTCGTCTGCTGGGCCGCGCCGCTGGTGAGCGACGGTACCCTGCTAGGCGCGGTCATCTGCGGGCAGGTCATCATGTGGGAGCCAGACGAATATCTGATTCGCGATTCCGTCGAACGCCTCCGCGATCTTGATATTCCTCTTCCTCAACTTGAAGCCGCCATTACCCAGCTTGAGCAGGTAACAACCCGCCGCGTCCAGGCCGCTGCGGAACTGCTCTTCGCAGTATCCACTTATATAGTGCGCTCCGAGGACCTAGCACTCGAACAGAGAAACGAGATATACAGGCAACAGCGGCTCCTCGGTGAAGCCATCCAGGAACGCAAGCGCATTGAAGAGCAGTTTTCCATCCGCGGCCTCTATTCGCCTCAGCAAGAAAGGGAGCTCCTATCGGCAGTCCGAAGCGGGCAGCGAACGGAGGCAAAGCGGATGCTCAATGAGATCCTGGCCGATATTTTCCTGAGTCAACCTGACCGCCCGGACATCATCAAAGCCCGTCTCCTCGAACTTGCCGTCTTCCTCGCCCGCGCCGCAGTGGAAGCAGGCGCCGACCCCGAACGAATACTCGGCCTCAACTACCAGTCCATCGGAGATCTGTCCCGTTGCGAGACTTTCGAAGAGGTGTGTTTCTGGATCGTGCGGGTAATGGACGAGTTCATGGATGCCGTCCAAGATACTCCTGATTTGCCCTCAGGGCAAGTACAGGAGGCCATTAGGTTCATGCAAAGCAACCTCGCTTCCAAACTGTCTTTGGCCGACATAGCATCATCAGTCCATATCAGCCCCTCCCATCTGAGCCATCTCTTTAAGGAGGAAACAGGCATGTCGGTAATGGACTGCCTCACAGCCCTCCGCATTAGCGAAGCCAAACACCTCCTGGCCATGCCGCAGCTCACAGTGGCACAGGTTTCTGCCGCAGTGGGGTTTCAAGACCCCGCCCATTTCAGCCGCTCGTTCAAGCGGATGGAAGGAATCTCGCCAACAGCCTATCGCCAAAGCATGATTTCAGCAGGATAATCCATGAAACCACAAGACCGTCCATGGACTTCATTTGCCATTCCTCTAAAATGGGAGTTGGTGAACTATCTGACACAAGGGGGTTAGGGCATTGCATGATTACTTAGAAATGAGAGAAGCTTTGGAAAGTGGAAATGCGCCCAAGGTAAAGGCCCTTGCAGAGCAGGCCCTTGCAGAAGGCCGAAGCGCAACTGAGATCCTAAACGAAGGATTGATCGCCGCCATGAGTGTGGTTGGCGTCAAGTTCAAGAACAACGAGATTTACGTTCCTGAAGTTATGGTGGCTGCCAGAGCCATGACCGCAGGTCTCAACGTGATCAGGCCCGTGCTCGTTGAGACCGGGGCGCCGTCTGAGGGCAAAGTCGTAATAGGTACAGTCAAAGGAGACCTTCATGACATCGGCAAAAATCTGGTCAAGATGATGTTTGAGGGAGCAGGCTTCGAAGTCGTAGATCTTGGGGTCGACGTTTCCGCGGACGCATTTGTCGACGCAGTCAGAAACGAACGGCCTGATATACTAGGGTTGTCAGCCCTGCTGACAACGACTATGCCAGCTATGAAGACCACGATCGATGCGCTGGAGGAAGCGGGGATCAGGGACCAGGTAAAGGTGATCGTAGGCGGCGCGCCGGTCACAGACCACTATGCCAGGGAGATAAAAGCAGATGGTTACGCAGCAGACGCAAGCTCGGCAGTGGATCTCGGCCGCCGGCTGATCTCCGCATAGGGGGACACGATCATGAAACTGATAGAACTGGCAATGTCAGGCAAACGAAGGCTCGTCGCCCCGCTCTTGGGCTACCCCGGAGCAAAGCTGACTGGCTCCTCACTCAAGCAGAACGAATTCAATCCCGCGCTCCATGCCAAAACCATGGATAGAATCGCGGCGCGGTTCGCTCCCGACGCAGTTTTCTTCATGATGGACCTGTCGCTTGAAGCAGGCGCGCTTGGTTTGCCGGTGAGATACCCTCTCTACGAGTCGCCTTCTGTAGAGGAACACCCAATCCGGGAAGTGTCCGACCTTGACGCGCTTCGCGTCCTCGACCCGCTTGACGACGCAAGGCTTGCAGGTTACATCAAGACCATGGAGCTGATGAAGAGAAGCATATCCGTGCCGTGTGCGGCTTACGTGGCCGGACCGTTCACCCTGGCGGGATTGCTCATGGGCGCATCCGATATTGCAATGGCGACCATCACCGATCCCGAATTGGTCCATGAAATAGTCAGGTTCGCCCAGGACATATGCATCCGCTATTCACGCGCGCTCACCGAGGCGGGAGCAGATATGATAGTAGTGCTCGAGCCTACTGCCACATTCCTCTCTCCCCGGTCGTTCGCCACATTCTGCGGCACGTACGTCCGGGAGGTGTTCGAAGCGCCTGGCATGGCCGACATGATGGTTCTTCACATATGCGGAGACACAACGCACATCCTTCGCGAGATGTGCGCTACCGGAGCCCACGGGCTGAGCCTCGATGCTCCTGTGAACATGCGTGCAGCTGCAGGCGTTGTAGATCCTGATGTCGTTCTCATCGGGAATGTGGACCCTGTCGGAGTTATGCTGTATCGAGATGCAGCCGGGGTCGCGCAAGCCGTTCGCGAACTCCTCGATACAATGTCAGGCGTCGAGAACTTCATTTTGAGTACCGGATGCGATCTGCCGTATGAGACGCCCCACGAAAACATCGACGCATTCATGAGTGAAGGAAGACGATAAGAATTGGCCTCTATTATCCTGTCTACGGAAAAGATGAAGATTCCAGCTAACCCCGGGGATACTATCTCCTCGGCGCTCGGTCGTGCAGGTGTGCACGTATACGCGCCCTGCGCGGGTCGGGGCGTCTGCGGCAAGTGCAAGGTCGTAGTTGAAGGAGGGCTCGGAATATCCGCGCCCACCGAGATCGAGCTCGCGCATCTTTCGGCCAACGAAATCGCCTCAGGCGCGAGGCTCGCCTGCCAGGCTACTATCTTGGGGGATGCGGATATAACCGTCTTGTCCCGAGTCGCGCCGGGCAATCAAAACGCCTCCATACTGACGGACAGCAAATGGCTGGACAATCAGGTTGCGTCAGCCAATGCGCGCGTTGAAGCGAAAACCGTATCCGTTGACCCTACGCCCTCTGCCCGCTCAGACTGGGAGCGGATCTCACTAGCTTTTGGGTTGCCAAAGTATTGCCAAATCGCCGACGGGATTTTATCTGAGTGCCCAGAGCCAGCCTCAATCCCGACCCTCAAACTTGCCCAGTCTGTCGGAGAAGCAATGGCCGAAGCCACGAGTCCTGCTCAGTCGGCAGGCACATCCTCCTCATCCATCGTCCCCTGCGCCGACAACGGCATCGCCCTGACCGGCGTCTTCATCGACGGAAAACTGGCAGATGTTTTCGCTGCGACAGCCAAGCCAACACGGCGTGGTGAAAGTGGCGGGCGGCATCCTCTCGGCATCGCGCTGGACATCGGCACTACCACCTTAGTGGGGTACTTGGTGAACTTGGCGACAAACACCGTAATCGGCGTCAAAGGAACCGTCAACCCGCAGACCGCCCACGGCGCCGACCTGATCTCCCGCATCGCCTACTCGCAGTCGAAAGAGGGGCTTGAGACTTTAAGGCTAGAGGTCATCGAGGCCGTGAACGAGCTTGCCAACGGCCTTTTGGCTGACGCAGACGCGTCGCCTGACGACGTCTACTTAGTGGGGGCCGTCGGGAACACATGCATGCACCATCTGTTCTGCGGTATCTCCCCGAGTAGGCTGGCAAGGCTTCCTTACGCTCCGGCAGTTCTGGAATCCGCCCCATGCTCGCCTGCGGAAGTAGGCCTTGCGTGCGCCAATCCCAGAGGCAAGTTCTTCTTTTTGCCCAACATCGCCGGGTTCGTAGGATCCGACGCTCTGGCGGTGGCACTCGTTTCAGGCATGAGTAAGAGCTCAGCCCCGACACTTGCTATCGATATAGGCACAAACGGCGAGATCATGCTCGCAGCGAACGGAAGAATCCTCGCGTGCTCGACTGCTGCAGGGCCCGCCTTCGAGGGAGTCAACATATCCTGTGGAATGATCGCGGCCCCGGGGGCAATAGACGGTGTGCGCATGGGCAAAGATGACATCGAGTGCCAAGTAATCGGAGACGCGAGCCCTCGGGGGATATGTGGTTCGGGATTGATAAGCCTCATCGCAGTCCTTCGCGAAGCCGGGATGATCTCGGAAACAGGGGCTTTCGACCCGGACAGAGTTGATCCGGGAAGTCCTCTTAGAAGCCGCCTTATCAAGGACCAAGCCGGCCTCCAATTCGTGTTGGCCAAATCGGGGTCACAAGGCCCAGATGTAGTCCTGACCCAGCGCGATGTGCGCGAGCTGCAGTTGGCCAAGGCCGCCATTAGGGCAGGAGTCGAAATACTTCTTGCAGAAATCGGGATAGAAGCGGAAGAGCTTTCGCAGATAGTCCTTGCCGGAGCTTTCGGAACCTATCTTGATACCGAAGCCGCCACTGCCATCGGTTTGCTTCCTGATGCGGGCGATGCCCGTCTGGTCTCTTTGGGAAACGCCGCAGGCCAAGGCGTAATTTCAGCATTGGTAAGCGCTAAAGCATACAGGGAGGCGCAAAACCTGGCAAAAACGATCGAGCATGTGGAACTCGGAGCCAGCCCCCTATTTATGGAGGCATTCACCGACTCCATGCTTCTTTCCAGAGGATAACAGCTGGGGCTCAGGGCAGAGCCAAGCGCTCACACGAGCCCCGCAGAACAGACGGAGGCATCGATCGAATGGATGATTTCCTCTTGAAACAGACGGTACTGACTTTAAAACCCGAACCGGTTCCTGCGGAGGATGTCCTCAGGTCCTTGGGAATGTCCGACGTAATCGTCAAGCTCGAGGCTGACAACTGCCTGCCTCCGGATATTAGCAACGATGTCGCCTTGTTAGCCACGCTAGCCGCCATCGATGAGGCTAACAGGGCCGTCATCGACGGCCTCGTCGTCCCGCGCGTAGTGGCCACGACTCTCCCGATAGCCTCCATAGCCGACAAAGGCATCTTCCTTGACTCAATCGCCGAGAATAGCAGCGCGTTCATCCCCTGCAGTGGCCTGCTGTTCGAAGGTGCAAGCCATGTGATGCTAGCGATAGCTACCATAGGGCCCCTCCTCGAGCGCCAAGTGAAAGCGGAGTTCGACACTGGCGACCCGCTTGCGGGAATCGTCCTCGATGCCATGGGGACTATCTCCCTCCAACGCCTTGCATCGCGTATCCGCCAAACCTGCGCCCAGCGCGCAGACGAATGCGGAATGGAGACAGGTCCTCGTATAGCGCCCGGATGCGAGGCTATGCCTTTAGATGCGCAGTCGGCCCTCTTCTCTCTGCTTGACGCCGACGCCATTGGCGTAACCCTCAGCGATTCACTCTTGATGACGCCGCTCAAATCGACTTCGTTGGTCTTGCCATTAGGGCCAAGCCTCCCCGACCATCTCACAAGATTCAACATGTGCGATACATGTCCTCACAAAAACAGATGCGCAAACATAATCCTTTGATGCTAATTCGAATCAGTGCCGATCAGTGACCTTACCCTATCTCAAATTTTCTCACCTATTACCAGCCTGCCCAGGCAGGTGACGACAATTGGACACCCGGTTATCCACAATAAGGCGGCGCCTCTTAAGAACGCTCGGAAACTGGCAAATGTACTTATAGCGAGAACAGTCTTGCTGCATTCCCCCACATCACTGACTTGAGTTCGCCTTCGTCCAGTTTCGACTCGAGCGCAGCCCTGACCCGGTCCCGCCTGTAGTGGCATTCCCCGCCAAGCGGAGCGTCTGTCCCCCAAAGAATCCTCTCAGCCCCGATCCGCAAAATCGCGTCCTTCACATCTTCAGGCCTAGCCCAACTTGTATCGAGGCAGATGTTAGGGTAGGCCTCAGCCACACGGATAGCTGCTTCCGCAGGTCCAAATAGGTTCATGTGGGCAAGTATGATCCACACATCGGGATTGCGTTCAGCAAGTGCCATGTAGCGTTCGGGCGCAGAGGACTCGTCAGCAGCACAGTGAAACAGAGCTGGTTTTCCCTCTTGGGCACAGATTCGGAGATACCTGTCAACCTCGTTCGAATCGGCCCGATACCCTCCTGCAGTCGGATGAAACTTCAGACCGCGAAACCCCAACGCAAGAAGTTGTCGCACTTCACCTACCTTCGTCACTTCAGGAGTAGTCCACGCAATTGGCACCAACTCCCGATACTCTTCGACCCACTCAGCCAACTCGAAATTAGCCTGCATAGGAGCGTCAACAGCTGAGATATTCGATACAATCGCGAGATCGACGTCCGCCTCATGCATGCATTTAACGAGCTCGGCAGGGGAATACGAGACATGTTTCTTGTTTATCTGGTCATAGAATTCGCCGACATGGCAATGGCAATCGCAGACTTTCATACAATCCCTCCAGTTCAGGCCGCCGTGACGGACATGCCTTTCTATTACAGCCTTCGGGTTTTCAATGGTGCTATTGACATCGAATGGATATGCTAATATTATTATAGTAGTCGTTAGGATGACTACTAGGCATCCATGCAGCTTAAATCCGTAGGCGGCATAATCCCTGGCTCAAACTCAGGTCCGAGCAAGCGGAATGCTCTCATGCTCCACGGGATCTGTTGTTGCAAAGCCCGATTCGAGCAAGTATATGGATCGGATCCACAATG
>ERZ795047.1889-NODE-1889-length-20959-cov-71.619546_pt1 | contig 20959 bp, 13 predicted proteins | sample MGYA00375131_ERZ795047 | MGnify/ENA primary metagenome ERZ795047 (study PRJEB30176, sample SAMN05720228) | activated sludge metagenome | isolation source: Anaerobic digester | place: Japan | collected 2015-05-20 ...
CCTCCTAATCTGGCTGGGCAAATGTGAGTTTAAAATTCCAACTGCTCCGAGTCTTTTTATGAAAATGTCCCAGCCGGTGCGACGCGACGCGACGGTACTCCAGGTAATTTAAACGGCGCCCAATTATTTGATTCAATCGAAGTAATTGTTACGGCGGTAATGGCTGGCAGTCAGGGACAGCCGGTGACAATTCCTGCTAATACCGATCCATTTATTGCGATCAAATTTGACACGTATATTGAAGAAATTGAAAGCTTTACCGGAATTCCCAAGCCGATTGTAACTACTCAAAATCAGTTATTGCCACCATCTAATAACACAATTTTCAAGGCGACAATTGCGCAGACGACCACCTCTCCGCTCGATACCAATTTTCTTGATCTGACAATTCATAACCAGACACCATTCAATCTCAGGACGCAGGTGATTTTTCATAATTTTTATACTGGAAATGAACCTCTCACTATTGACACGATTGTTCAGTCTGGACAAACTGTCGAGAATCCCGCACGTCTGGATGGTTATATTTTTTGTAATCCTGATTCTAATACGGTAGTGGATTAGCTTTTGGTTACTGGAAATAATTTTACCGTGGGAAGGTAATTTTTACAAATATGTGTTTAGTATTGATGAAGCCCGGTTCGATAAGTTTTTTGGAAAAGCTAGTGTGGACGATGTCTTTCAGGGTGAAGGATATAAAATTAAAGATACAACCGCATTTCGAGTGAAATATCCCAGTTTGGTGCGATTCAGTGTTGCCAAAATATTGGAAGAAAATATAACGCTGGCTTCGGATTTAGTAGTTGGTTTTGAGGATCGTTTGTATTCATTTGGCGCCTGGAAGTGGTGTCTGGGTTTAGAGTCAACTAAATCACAGCGTTTCCCGCTAAGAGTAGGGCTGTCTTTTGGCGGGCACAGTTCACGGGAATTGACCTTTGGAAGTGGTTTCCACTGGGGATTGATTCACCTGGATTGGGCGCTGGGTTTTAATCATGGATTATGGCCGACGACAACCACCGGTCTTAATTTCAATATGCTATGTTATTCGACCCAAAGGGCAAAGACTTCCTATAGATAATTAGCGCAATTATCGAGAACTATAATAATTACTCAATTGTCAATTAATTGCTATCTTACTGTAAAATCAAACTCATCCACTCGTAAAATTATCTATTATTATCCGGCAAATTATGCGGTTGAGGAAAAATTAAAGTTTTTACGCTACTGTCGGATTTTATAAAGTAGGTAACCTCCGGCGATCAGGAAGACTATATTACCAAGCCAGACCGCGAGAAGCGGACTAAGGATTCCTTTATAACCCAATACCTGACCTAACTTGATAAATCCATAATAGATGAATATCGCCAATAAACTCATACCAGCGCCGAAGGCAATCCCCTTATGCGGTTTAGCCGCCGCCAGTGGAACCCCGAAAAGAATTACAATAAAATTGGTGAAAGGAAAAGCTAACTTGAAATGTTTATTGACTTCCCACTTACGGGCGTCGTTACCGCTTTCTTGAAGACGCTTAATAAAATAGGCTAATTCGCGGTAACGCATACCTTCCGGATTAAGGTCGCTCTTGACAATATCTTCCGGTTGTAAATTAAGCTGAATCAAGGTATCGCTGGAGGCGGCAACCACGGTTTCAGTACCATCTTGGTCGAAGGAGCGAACTTTATAGTCGAATAATTGCCAGAGTTGTTGTTCGGGCAACCAGACCATTTTGCGAGCGTCAATGCGTCGCACCAGCCGGAACTGATCATTGTATTGAATAGTCACGTTCTGAGCGATATTATCTTTCGTCGAAAAATTGCCAATCACGATGTTGCAGGTCGGTGAATCCTGATACATAATGTTGGTAAAGAAAGTTTTAGGTATATATTTGCGACGGCGCATATTATTAGCCTCAATATCAATTCGCCGACGGGTAGCGGGAATTACTACGGCATCTTCAAAGAAAAACGAGCCGATGCTAATTAAAATACCGGTGATTAGTAACGGAATCGAAACCCGATAAAGACTGATACCGGAGGATTTGATGGCGTCTAGCTCATTATGTTTCGATAATAGTCCGATGGTGAATACCGCCGCCAGTAGTAAAGCCATTGGAAGGGCAAGATTAAGGTAATAAGGTAATTGGTACAAGTAAAAAAGCGCTATCAAATTGGACGGCATATCGGCTTTGAGAAATTTATCTAGTTTTTCGATTAAATCAACGATATTGAAAATAACCAGAAAAGCAAGCAGGCAAAGCCCGAAAATGAGTAGAAATTTCTTGAGTATATAGCGATCGAGTAATTTCAAGTCAAACTCCGCTAAAAATTATCACCGGCGCAGATGTTTATCAAATTTTTATTTTCAGACTGGGAAATCGAGCACCTGAAAGGTCGGTTATTAGTCTTTAAACCAAACGATGACAAATGAAATAGGAACGGAATTGAACTTAAGACCTTGAGTCGCAAGCACCGATTAAGATTATTAAATGGTTGGTAATTGAATGATAGCAGACAAGCCGCAGGTCTATCAAACCGGGGAAACTTTGATTACCGGGATACGTAACCGGCGACTTTTTTCATTTTGCGTTCGACGCAGATATTGATTGCTCGCACATAGCCGGCTTCACGGAAAGACTCTTGTAAATAAGTGATTAGTGCATCAAGAGTTTCAAAATTACTCAGTTCGGTGGATTCCAGCAGTCGGGCAAACGAACGGACAGCCAGCAATTCATGCCGATAGAGCGCCATATTTTCCAGGTAAACATAATCGGTAATTTTACCAGCATCTTTTTTCTTCTGGCATTCACTCATCATCAATTCAATATCGGCGGCTAAGTCTTCAATTTCGATTTTCAGAATAGCGACGAAGCTTTTTATGATATTTAACATCATACCTCCCGCTTTTAAAAATCTTACGATTTAATTTATAACCAATATTGGGAATTGCAAGTGCTTTAGTTGGTTGAGAAGAAAGGCTTTAGAAAGCGAGCTTGAGCGCTACCGGGCGGTGGTCGGAAATTTTAACCGCATATTCATTCCAGCCACCTTCCATATAATTTTCGATCAATAATGTTTTAATCACGGATGCAGAATTGGCGAAAACGCCGAATAATTCATCGGTGATGAGAATGTGGTCAATATGACTTGGCCAGGTTGGATATGACCAGTATTTACTACTGCCTTGAGCAATAGAGTAATCGGCAAATTTATAGGCGGAAGGTTGGCTTAAAAATGGCCAAAAAACATTAACTGACTGAGCATCGGTCAATTCATCATTTAAATCGCCGATTACGATGACATTATCATCAGCGAGATTTGTTCTAATATATTCTTCTAATAAAGTGCAGGCTTGCAGACGACGATTTTGTGAATCTTCATCGCCCATTGCTTTAAAATGATTATTAATGACAATAATAGGAACGTTTTGCCATTCTAATTCTATCACCAGCGGCGGGCGGGGGAAGGCGTCCTCATTTCTGAAAATTTCATAGTATTGATTGACGGTGATATTGGCAGGATTGTAAACGAAAGCCAAATTAATATCGTACCTCGCATTGTTAGAGCGGTAGCCGTCCCAATTATCGAGCGAATCCAGTAATTGTTGAAAAGCCGTTCCACTTTGTATTTCTTGCATGCCGATAATGTCAATGTCGAGGGCTTTAATGGCTTGACTGACAGCGCTTACGGTGAGGGTGTCAAAACGAGGGAATTCCTCGATATTCCAGGTCATTACCTCAAAGGTCGGTTCAGTACCAAAATAAAGGTTAGCTAAAGTGAGTGAACCTAATTTAATTTTTGCTATTTCTGTGAAAGAAGAAAATGATGATCCGGCATAAGCGGCGATCCGGTAGCTAATCTCTGAACTGGTAGTGGTTATGTCGAAATATTCATAGGAATTGGAATCGGCTTTGGCATAAGCGATTTGCCAATCGTCATTACCAACCTGGCGATCGATTCGGAAACCGGCTTCACCGAAGGATTGGTCTCGCCAAGCAATCCGGATTGTGGATTTATCTATTTGCCGCGCTGAAAAATCTACCGGTACACATCGCTCCGATAAAAGCGCTACGCTTGGAGAAATTGAAGATGAATTATCACTTTCTTTGAAACGTAAACGGTAGGAATAGACCGTATCAGTGTGAACGGAATATAGCGTATCTACATAGATAGAATCATTAGCTGGCACATTGGTATAATCCATTTGCCAAGATTCTTCACCGACTTTGCGATCGAGGCTGAGCAGTGCTTCTGATTCGAACTCTCCTTGCCAGGTTATTGCCAGGGTGCTGTCCGATAATATTTGCAGATTAATATTTTTGAACGGATTTTCTGGCTTTGGAGAAATTGGATTGGAGCAGTTTGAAATACCAACGCAAAAAATAATTATCGGAAAAAGCTGAAAACTACGTTTCATTGTTTTTGAATAATATTAATAGAATTCCTGACTATCCTGAAATCTGTACAACCAATACATTTGCTTGTATCATATTATTTTCAAGCTCCAGGAAAGAGATTGGCCATCAATTTTTGGATTCATTAACGAAAGTAATATTGGTAAATAATGATTTACTCCCATTCGGTATTACAGATTTTCAGTGACCCGGCGCGACTCCTCAGAATGACGATAAAATTCCTTTGGTGTCAATTCTTTGATAAAAACAAATCCGTGGGTAGCGCGCAATCGAGGATGTTCATTTTTGATAAAAAAATCGCGTCCCAGACAAGTCTTGATTTTCAAATACTGATCAACCTGAATCTTACGAGCCAACCGACAGAACGGTCCATCGAATTCCCAGCTGGGAAAGCTAGCCGATCTTTGAGAGCCGAAGCTTTCCATAAAGGCATTTTCCATAATAGCCATTGAGTTCAGGCTGACCGGAACGTAAATATTGGTGCTGGCGGGATGAAAACGGTGCCAGACGTTGCGATAGCCCCAGATGCGTAGATTAGAGATATCTTCTTCTTTTTCATAAAGTTTAAGTGCCTCAGTGATGGCTTGCAGAACTTTGTAATGGGTGTCAGGGCCACTGCCTTCCGGGTCAAGGGCTACCGTAATGATGGTCGGTTTTATTCTTTTCATTAATTGGTAAATAGGAAGGACATCGCGATCCAACGTCGGTTCTTCCGAAAAAATATCGCCTTTATAAAAACCTAAACGAAGGTGAAAGACATTATTGCTATTAAAACCAAAATAGCCCCAGAGAACATCAGCTTCCCATTCTCGAATCATTCCCTTTAATTTCTGAATGTGTGCAATGTCTTTTTTGCCGGGGTATTGGGTTGCGCAATAATTGATTAATTCGCTAATACGGTCTTTGAGGTAGATGACGTTATTTTCTTCATAGATTTCAGTCAAAATGGATAATAGTCGGCGCGATTCGGCTTCAGTTTTTTTCTTAGCATCATAAAGGGCAACCCCGTCGAGATACAAATTGACGTCCCGGTTACGGGCGGCGGTGTTGGCGGGGTCGAAATAGTGTTCCTGCATTAAAACCTGGAAAGTAGGGCTATCTACCAAATCTTGTAGATTTTTCAATCGTTCCAGTACATAGGAATTAGTCACGGCGGTGAATCCACTGGTCATATAGGTGAAATAATGTTTGTTACGTGGATTTCTCACGAGATGAACAATATAAGGGAGGTAACCGAGCATTTCATCGTCGTGATGTGGTGAAGTGTGCATAAAGACTTCGTTGTCTAAATAATAAATGCCGCGATCTATCCGGTTGATAATAGACTCGTGTAAATTTCTACAGATTTCGGTATGGGTCTGATTCGTACGCTTAAGAATCAATTCGGTAAATCGGTTAGAGTTAAAATCCGCGAGGGTTAAGTCGGTAAGTTTTTTATTTTTTTCGAGAGTGAGATTAATGACTGCTTTCTCGATGGTTTTCGGCTCCAATTCGGGCGACTTTGCCATTTTTTCATATCGTCTCTCGAACAGTTTGCTGGCTGCGCCTTCCGTCAAGTAGAAGCGGGCGTTAGGTAATTTTTGCAAAACGGTGGCTGGATACTGGATTGAAGGAAAATTTTGGATAGAATCGCGCACAATATTGGCTTTAGCTTGACCGGCGGCGATGATAATTGCGGTGGCGTCTTTATTATAGGTAATGGTATCGAGGCCAATCGTAATTACCAGGCGTTTGCGAGCTATTTCGATGCCGCCTAAATCGCTAGCCGCGGCGGCTTGGGTTTCGTAGTTGGTTTCCATTAGACGAGTTGTCGAATAATGATCACTGCCTCGAATATTGAAAGCGATATGGCCATCCGGTCCAATACCGCCCAGAAAGAAGCCAATTCCACCTAATGCCCGGATTTTGCTCTCGTAGTTGACGCAGAATTGGTCGGTTCTTGCGATCGTTTCCTTTTGTAATTCTTCGATGGGATTTTTCGCCCAGCGTGTCCGCAAACTCAAGTCGGCTTTCTCATCGCCGAAAATTTCGGCAATACTCAGATTATTAGCTGTGCCAATTTCATAGAGATTAATCAAAAGTGCCTTTTCTGGGTCAAGTCCGAAATTCTTGATGTAGTATTTTTGAATGTAATAATAAAAGCTATTCTGCTGATTGGGATCAATCGGATAAAATTCATCAATCTGAACAAAATGCAGGCGCGCCATATCCGGTCGGCGTGCCGGATCAATTTCCACCATTTCGAGATCCTTAATGACCTCAGCCGAGTGCCAATTGGTTAGATAATACCCCACCCACTTGATAAAATGCTCGGGAGTTTTACCGGTTGGCAGAGCAATTACCCCATCGGGATTATTTTGTACCCATTCTAAAAACCGGAGGGCGGTCAATTGACCGAGCATCGGAAAATTCGCTACCTGAATGACTGGGATTTTCTCTGTCGGAGGATAGATGAATTGCCTGCCAGAGAGGCTGAGATAGTACTTTTCCACATTGGAGGTTGGGATTTGGGTGTTGTCAATTTTTTTAGGTGGCATTTTAGTTTGCCTGCGGAAATTTTTTCTTATTCATTGATAGTCATTTCAAATTTGAAATTTACCTTATTTTTTGCTGTTTGCCAATTGTTCGTGTTGTAGTTGTAAAGGTTGCGCGGTAGTCTGAAAGTTCTCTTAAGTGCTTATAAGCGTTTTTAAGTCTGTTTAAGTTCTACTAACCAAATATTTATTATGAGTTTGTCTTGAGGTACGATTGTGCGAATGGATAGATGAGAGGGCAAAAATCTCAAAAATATTTTTGATTCATTGCACGTGTTTCGTAGGCTCTGAAAATTCAGTTGTGAGAAAAATTGTATATTGCCCCAAAAATACTGTAAATTTTGGCGTTGTTATTTGTTATGGTTAAGGATCAGTTGTAACGATGAGAGAAAGACGAGCCGCGCGTGAAGTGGCTCTGCAAGCTTTATATGCGGAAGAGTTAACCAGCTACCCTCTAGCTCAGATAATTGATGATGTGATTGAAAATTCTGAACTTCAGGATGAGTTAAAAACTTTTGCCAAGGATTTATTCATAGCGGCGGTTACCCACCGTGACGAACTGGATGAAATCATTAGAGAAAAATCAGAAAATTGGGATTTTGAACGGATTGCCATCATTGACCGTCTGGTAATTCGAATGGCGATTAGTGAATTTAAATATTTCAATGATATTCCACCGAAAGTCTCTATTTCGGAAGCTATTGAAATTGCCAAAATATATTCTACCGACGATAGTAGTGCCTTTGTTAATGGGATTTTGGATGCGGTACTGCACGATATTAGCGATATTTTAACTTATAAATTGAAGCGCTCGGAAACCAAGTCGGCTACTCGAGAAGAATAGTTTCGGAAAACTTGACAAATTTCCGGAAACAAATTTTGAGTGTTTTAGTCAAAAACAATAAACATAATTTGGTAAGATAAAATGGGAATAGCTACTTACTTAACGAAAATTTTTGGGACCTCTTCTGACCGCGAGATCAAAAAAATTCTCCCGCTCGTAGCAGAAATTAATCGTATTTATGCAACCCTGTCTGAACAACCAATAGAAAAACTGCGCGAACGCACAGCTGAGCTTAAAGTTCAAATTCAAGCCGCTCGTGAGGCCGCCCGAATCGAAGCCGAAGAATCTGGAATCTCAGAAGAGGAAGCCCAAAAACTCATCCAAACCGCCGAGCAAAACGCTCTAAATGCAATTTTGCCGGAAGCCTTTGCCATGGTAAAAGAAGTTTGCCGACGGCTGGTGGGGCAAGAATGGTTAGTCACTGACCAGAAGATAGTCTGGGATATGATTCCTTATGATGTTCAATTGATTGGGGCGATTGTTTTACATCAGGGTAAAATAGCCGAAATGAAAACCGGCGAAGGTAAAACTCTGGTGGCGACAATGCCGGTTTTTTTGAATGCCCTGACTGGTCGCGGAGTCCATATCGTTACGGTCAATGATTATTTAGCCCAGCGTGATAGTGAGTGGATGGGACGAATCTATACCGAGCTTGGTCTGACGGTCGGCTGTATTCTTAATTCGATGGATTCCGAAGAGCGTAAAAAAATGTACGCTTGCGATATTACTTACGGGACTAATAATGAATTTGGTTTTGATTACTTGCGTGATAATATGGCTCTTTCGGCTGAAGAGCAAGTTCAACGTAGCTATTATTATGCTATTGTTGACGAAGTTGACAATATTTTAATTGATGAAGCGCGCACACCGCTGATAATTTCGGGACCGGTTCAAAGTTCAAGGCATGAAAAATTTGACGAACTCAACCCAGCCGTCGGTACAATTGTGCGTTATCAACGCGATAAAATAACGGAAATCCTGAGTCGTTTTCCAGATTCGCCAGAATCCATTCCGGAGAAAGATTATTCTGAATTTGCACGCCAGTTATTTATCGCTTCTCAAGGGATGCCTAAGAATCGCCGCTTGCGCAAATTACTGGAAGAACCGGGTTATCAAAAAATGTTACAAAGTGGCGAGAAGGAATATTTGTTACTCACGAATGCCAAAACCGGAACTTCAATCAGTCAGGATGAATTTTTCAAGGATTTATATTACTTCATTGACGAAAAAAATAATAACATAACTTTAACTCCTAATGGTGAAGAAAAACTGGCTACATTGTTAGGAATCAAGCTCGATGAACTCATAATTCCTGATCTAGCTGAGGAATTCGTCAAAATTGACGAGAATCCGGAACTAGATGAGGTAGAGAAAGAAAAGCGCAAAATGGAGCTCGATACCCAGCATTCGGAAATCTCCGATCGGTATCACAATATTTCGCAATTACTAAGGGCTTATACCTTATTTGAAAAGGATGTCGAGTATGTTATCCAGGACGGTAAAGTCCTGATCGTGGACGAATTCACCGGCCGGATTCTGCCGGGGCGGCGCTATAGTGATGGATTGCATCAGGCTATCGAAGCCAAGGAAAAGGTCAAGGTCGAAGCCGAAACCCAAACTTTTGCGACGATTACCCTGCAAAATTACTTCCGAATGTATGAAAAATTAGCGGGAATGACCGGTACAGCCGCTACCGAATCATCTGAATTTGCCGATATTTATAAATTAGAAGTTGTGGTTATCCCAACCCATAAGCCCTGCATCCGCATAGATTACGAAGATCAAGTCTATAAAACTCGTCGTGAAAAATACAATGCGATTATTAATGAAATTGAAACTTCCTTCCGCCGTGGTCAGCCGGTGTTGGTCGGTACTATCAGCGTTGAGGTTTCCGAAACGATTAGCCGTATGTTGAAACGACGTGGCATTCCTCACAACGTATTGAATGCTAAGAATCATAAACGTGAGGCAGAAATTGTGGCGCGAGCCGGAGAACGGGGTGCCGTGACAATTGCTACCAATATGGCTGGACGTGGCACCGATATTAAGTTAGGGCAAGGAGTTGTTGAGCTTGGAGGGCTCTATATCATCGGTACGGAACGCCATGAATCCCGCCGCATTGATTTGCAATTGCGCGGTCGTAGCGGACGTCAGGGCGACCCGGGAGCATCACGCTTTTTCCTTTCGCTCGAAGATGATTTAATGCGACTTTTTAATAGTGAGCGCATTGCGGCAATTATGGACCGGCTCGGTGTCGAAGAAGGTCAGGTCATTACTCATCCGATGGTAACCCGTTCGATCGAACGAGCACAAAGGCGAGTCGAGGAGCGCAATTTCACTATCCGCAAGAACTTGCTGGAATATGACGATGTAATGAATCATCAGCGTGAAATTATCTACGCCCGTCGCAATTATGCCCTGAAAGGTAGTGATACCAAAGGCGAACTGTATAACATACTTGAAGACTGGGCAGACGACCTGGTCCAAAAATATAACGCTCAGGTTAAAGATTCTGGTGATTGGCAATGGACGGCATTGCGGATGGACCTTACTACCAGTCTTGGAATTGATTTAGATCCCAGTGAATTATCCGAATATACACCTGAAGCGCTTAAACAAGCCATTATTGACCGCGCTAAGCAATATTACGAACAGAAGGAAAAAATTTACGGCGCTGAGCAGATGCGCTTTCTGGAACGTTTTATAATGTTGCGTACTATTGACGAAAAATGGCGTGATCACTTATATGCTATGGATCAACTCAAAGAGGGGATAAACTGGCGCGCTTATGGCCAAAAGGACCCTCTGCTGGAATATAAAGGTGAAGCGTTCGACGCTTTTGTTCAGATGGTAAATGACATTAATCAACAAACCTTGCGACTCTGTTTCCGAGCCCAAATTGGTGGCCCGCAACCTGAAACTCGCCAGGTTCGTCGCCCTTCTACGATGCGCTTGATGCACCAACAAGCCGACGGTATGGGTTTTATCCCGGGAATGCAATCGGAGACGGAAGAACAACCGCAATACGCCACCAGTGATGGACAGCAGGCTAAAATTCGACCGGTACGGGTTGAAGCCAAAGTTGGCCGCAATGATCCCTGCCCCTGCGGTAGTGGGAAAAAATACAAATACTGTCATGGCGCCGGTAACTGACCGGTGGATTTTTTCTGGTAATTTGTAATCTATCATATATGAGAAGCGTAAATTGATTAGGTCAAATTATCTAAAGTCACTATTTTTACACGATTATCATTGTTAATCACTTTGGAAAATCGCAGAGTGGCGGTTAAATTTGGGCGTTTTTTGAGCCGCGGTGGCGGAATTGGCAGACGCGCTGGACTTAGGATCCAGTCCTTAATAGGGGTGCGAGTTCAAATCTCGCCCGCGGCACTTCTCAAATTGAAAAAATAAATAGATAGGAATTTCAATGAAAGCGGAATTAATAAATAGTACACCGATCGAGAAAACAGTTAAAGTGGTGGTTGACTGGGACGAAATTGCCGACGATTATATCGCAGTATTTAACGATTTACGCCGCGATTTGAAAATTGATGGTTTCCGGAAAGGCAAAGTGCCGGAAAGTTTGGCTAAACGCCTGCTTAAGCCTCAAATTTTCGTGAATTTTACTAATCAGATTATCGAAAAAACTCATAAGCAAGCCTTGAAAGATGTGGGAATGGATGACTATCTCGATTTGCACATTGCTGAACTGGATTTCAATGAAAATACACCTTTTAATTACACTATTAAAGTCGAATATGATCCGGAAATTACTTTGCCTGATTATAAAAAGGGCATAAAAATTCAGCAGAAAGAATATATTGTTGACCCGGAAACTGTTGAGCGTTACATCGAAGATTTCCTGGAAAATCAGGCGGAGGTGCAGGAAGTTTTTGACGGTGCTCAAGATGGTGATTTTCTCGTGGCAGATTTGCAGGCTCTGGATGAGAGCGGCTTACCGCTAATTGGCAAACGCTTACCGGATCGGCTGATTAAAGTCGGCGAAGGGATTTTCGGCGATAAGGAAGCCGGTAATTTTAAGGGGGTCAAAGCCGGTGATAGTGTCAACTTGAACGTGAAATCGTCGTCTGGTAAAACGCTAAAATACTTAGTAGATGTTAAACGAGTCGAAAAACATACCTTACCTGAACTTACTGATGAATTAGTTAAAAGTCAGGTAGAGGATGTTCAAACCGTGGCGGAATTTCGTCAGCGAATTACGGAAAACCTGCAATACAAATGGAATCAGCGGGCTCAAGAAGAATTAGAGCAAGCCCTTGCCGATTATTTTATTGAAAATACAAAATTTGAAATTCCGCCTTATCGAATCAATTCCTATTTGGATAGTTTAATTGAAAAAATGAAAGAAAATTCCCAAAATAAACCCATTGACGAAGCCAAAATCAGGGAAGAATATTTACCAATTGCCGAAAAAAATATTCGGTGGTATCTTATTCAACAGGCTGTTCGAAAACAAGAAGATATTAAGGTTAGCGAAGACGAAATCCAAACGGAGATAGATAAAATCCTGCAAATTGTGCCGGAAGAGCAGAAAGAGTTTGCGGAACAATTCTACCAGAAACCCCGCAACCGGCTGGAGATTAGGTTAAACCTGGAAGATCGCAAGATTCGGGAGCATATCTATCAATTTATCAAAGAGAAAAAAGTAACCGTTCATACCGAATCCTTACAATAAAAGGAGGTCAAGATGAAAACCAAGGCTCAAGCTTATGTCCCATTTGTCATTGAGCAGACCGAGCGGGGAGAACGTTCGTATGATATTTACTCGCGATTGCTCAAGGAACGCATTATATTTCTTGGACTGCCGATAGACGATCACGTGGCTAATTTGGTAATTGCCCAATTGCTTTTTCTGGCGGCTGAGGATGCCAAGAAAGATATTTATTTATATATAAATAGTCCGGGTGGCTCCATAACGGCTGGAATGGCGATTCTGGATACGATGAATTACATTAAGCCGGATATGGTAACGATTTGTCTCGGTTTGGCCGCCAGCATGGCGGCGGTTCTACTCGCCAGCGGTACCAGAGGCAAACGCCAGGCTTTGCCCAATTCGCGCATTATGATTCATCAACCATTGGGTGGCGTGGAAGGCCAAGCCAGCGATATCGAGATTCACGCTCGTGAAATAATTCGTTTAAAGGAAAATACGAATCGAATCTTGGCGGAATTGACCGGTCAACCACTTGAAAAAATAAACCGAGACACTGACCGCAACTATTTTATGTCGAGCGAAGAAGCCCTGAAATATGGGATAATTGATGAAATTTTACCCGCGCGGATAAAAAAATAATTTATTTTTATACAAAAATAGAATAAAAAAAGCTTGACATTACAAAAATAAATTCTTTACATTTACTATGCAGTGAGGTAATGTAATTGAACAAACAACAATAGTATTAAAAAAAGGAGGATTTGTATGGCACGTCGTGTAGCAAGTTGTCTTCTTGTGATGTTACTCCCTTTCGTAATATTAATAGCAGGTAGCGTAGGGAAAATTACCGGTACGGTAGTTGAAAAAGAAAGTGGGGCACCTCTTCAGGGTGTAAATATTATACTTGAAGGTACTATGTTTGGTGCTCCAACAGATCAACAAGGGTATTATTCTATCCAGGGTATTCTGCCTGGAGAGTACAATGTACGGGCTACTTATATTGGTTATAAGGAAATGATTGTAAAAAATGTGCGCGTACATGCAGATTTAACTACCGAGGTTAATTTCCAATTGGAACGAACTACTATTGAAGGGGAAGTCATTGTCGTTACAGCCGAACGAAAGTTGTTTGAAAAAAGCGCCACTTCTAGTATTTCTATAACTACCGTTGATGAGTTAGAGAATATTCCACTTAGAGGAACTCTCAATATACTTTCGACGATGGCAGGCATAGTTATTCAGGATAACGAAGTTCATATTCGTGGTGCGAGAGATGATGAAGTCGGCTATTACATTAATGGAGCAATAGCAGTTAATCCTTTGACGAATCAAAATGCAATTGCTCCCATTCAGGAAGCTATTGAGGAAATTCAGGTTTTGGCCGGTGGCTATACCGCGGATTTAGGTGGCGCCAATGCTGGTGTAGTAAAAACTGAATTGAGAACAGGTGGTTCCCGTCTTTCTGGTTCAATAGATTTACGGGCCGATGGATTTACAGACCCTGAAGATGGGAAGAAATTTCTGGATACTTATACTTATGGTCATCAACTTGGGGTAGCTACTCTAAGTGGACCGATTATATCTCCCAAAGCACGATTTTTTGCCGCTTATGAGTATAATAATCAAGAAGATCCAGAATTGCGTTTTAGTGAAGGTTTTAAATTTGAAAATCTGATTGATAAAAACCCATCAAATCTCGAGCACGATACGGTTTCTCTAATCTATCCTGATGGTTATACCCCAGGAAGACATGATAATCGTTATAGTTTCAACGGGACATTAACTCTTGATCTGCCAGTAAGAATCAATCTAGCTGGTTTATATACCCATCGTAAATTTGATTTGGTTAATGCTCCAATGCTAAGCACTTTGAATGAGCGTTCTCATTACTATGAGCGTAATACGGTGCTCTTGACTGCCAAAGCAACCAAAAACTTTTCATCTACGACATATTTAGATGTTAAAGGAAGTTATTATTTTTACACCAATGAATTTGGTGATAGCTGGTTTGATCACGATTGGACACAATACTATGATAGTGCAGCTGTTTATGATTATACCGATGGGGAAGTTGTTTACCGGAATTCTTGGCGTCCTCAATATAATTATGTATTAAATGGCTTTCCGATCGAACGCAATGGCAGTCCTTATAATTTATACCAAATTGATAAACACCAGTATGTCGGTTTTAGTGCCGATCTAACTTCTCAGTTGGGCAAGTATCATCAGATCAAAACGGGGATAAATTGGCATTCTTATATTATTCGCCATTTTGATATTTCTCCTTCAGTTATGCTTTATACCGCACCTAATGGTACTTTTAGTTATGAAACTTATGGAAGTATGGAAGCGGTACCAGCTGATATTTGGATGCTTAATGGTTTGGTAAATGCCTATGGATATGACCTTTATGGTAATGAAATATCCGAGAGCAAGACCTATAAAGATGAAGCCACGGGAAAGAGTCTGGGATATGTTGATGGCCCGCGTAAACCAACTGATTTTTCGGCTTATTTAATGGATAAAATTGAATATAACGATTTGATTATCAATGCTGGCGTTCGTCTGGATTATTTTGATTCTGATGATTATACCCTGAAAAATCCTGGCAACCCTGAGGTTGATAGAGATGCTATGATGTTGGCTAAAGATGCCTGGAAAAAGGTTGATCCTTTCGTGATATTAAGTCCACGTATTGGCTTGTCCTTTCCAGTAACCGACAAAACCGTATTTTATCTCCAATATGGAAAATTTGCCCAGATGCCAAGTCTCGATAATATTTATTTTAGTACGTTTACTTATGCCCGCCAAATTGTTCGGCAAGGTTATTATTTCTTAGCTCCCATTGGCTATGGTTTGGAGCCGGAGAAAACGACTTCTTATGAAATTGGTTTGCGTCAGCAAATTACTGAAAATGCGGCTTTTGATGTAACAGCCTTTTATAAAAATGTTAAGGGTTTAGTTCAGATAATTTATCAGGAGCCTGAACCAACTGCAGTAATTCCGGGTAAATATGCTCGCTATGTAAATGGTGATTTTGCGACAACAAAAGGAATGGAATTTCGCCTGAACTTGCGTCGGGTAAATCGTTTGGCTTCTCAGATTAATTACACCTTAACTCAGGCTGAAGGTACTCAATCTAATAGCAATTCTTCTTACGGAGCTCTGTACTTTAACGCGCAGATGCCAACTACTATCAATCCATTGGACTATTCACCAACTCATACCGGATCAATTAATCTGGATTACCGTTATGGTAAGAATGAAGGCGGACCGATTCTCTCTCAGTTCGGAGTCAATGTGCTATTTAGATTTTCCAGTGGTCATCCTTATACTTTTGTCAAAGTCAATGTTGGGGGACAATCTGATCCGTATACGGCTGGCATTGATTACATGTTGGATACCAGAGACCGGATTGCGGCGGAACCAATTGGCTCATCTACAACACCTTGGACATATTACACCGATTTAAGATTAGATAAATCATTTGACATCTCTCGCTTTAGAGGCACAGTATACATATTGGTGAATAACCTATTTAATCGTAAGAATGTGGTTAATGTCTATGAAAAAACTGGTAGTGCCGAGGACGATGGTTTCCTAAGCGATCCTATCTACTCAGCGACGACTATCGCCGCCAACGGTGGTCAGCAGTACATTGATATGTATACAGCTATTAATCTGAAAAATGCCCAAGCTTACTGGGATAATATTAACAAAGAAATTTATGGTGAACCGCGCCAGATTTTCTTTGGTGTTAAGTTCGAATTCTAAAGAAGTATTTACAGAAATGGAAATCTTAAGGAGGATATGATTATGAAAATAAGATGTTTGATGATAGAATTAATGATAATCATTGGACTGTTACTTACCAGTACGCTAATGGCAAAGCAAAATAGTAGTTCAGTTTCTTCTTTGCCTAAAGCTGCAGAGGGTCAAGTAACGCGTACTTTATCTAATATCTCTAATTGGAGCTATTGGATGAATTATAATGGGATGTCGGGAATTGATCCGCAGGGTAATTCCGGTGGTATCTATCCCCGAGGTACCGCTGGTGCTATTTTCCAGGACGGATTTATCTGGGGAGGCAAGTATCCTAAAGATGGTGGTACTAAGGAGATTAGGGTAGGTGGCCAAACCTATAATATTGGAACTACCCCGGGTTGGATTCAGAGCGACGGAACACCAGTTAGTCAGAGTGATCCTAGGGTTAGGATTTATCGGATTCGACCAGATTATAAGACTCTGACACATGCTATGGTTGTTCAGGAAGCCGCTGAGGCAAATATGGTAGATGCATCAGCTGTAACTGAAAACATGACCCAAGCAATTATTGATCAATATGCAACCGACTGGAATGAATGGCCAGCTGATTTAGGTGCTCCATTCGTAGATATTGATGGCGATGGGGTTTACAATCCGGAGGTTGATAAGGCGGGAATTGCTAATGCTGATCAAGTGGTCTGGTTTGTTTGTCACGACTTTGATCGGACAAACGCTCTCGGTTTATATGGCTCTGAGCCAATTGGAATTGAATTGCAAGTTACAGCCTGGGCTTATAACCAACCGGGAGCTCGACTTGGTCAGATTATATTTAAGAAGTATAAGATGATTAACAAATCCGGAAAAGACATCGAAGAAATGTATGTTGCTCAATGGTGTGACCCGGATTTAGGTGAAGCATCAGATGATCTATTAGGGTGTGATACAACCTTAAGTATGGGTTATGTTTATAATGGTCAGGATGCTGATAATAAATATGCGGCTTTTGGTTTAGCTCCGGCGGCAGTTGGCTATGATTTCTTTCAGGGACCATTAGTTGATGGTGTCGCTGGGCAAGATATTAATCGTAATGGTATTGACGATGCGGCCGACTATGGTGTATTCGATCTTAAAGTTGTAGGTCCCGGGAAAGTTAATCTTCCAATGACCGGTTTTTCCTGGTTTGCTGCCGGTTCTGCTATTAGTGATCCACCGTTAGGTGAATATGAGGGAACTTTATGCTGGTGGAATATGTTTCGCGGCTATGTCCCCACTGAAAATATTGATACTCCAACTCCCTGGACAGAAGGAAATGTACCGGTTGCCAGTGGTGGTAAAGTTACCAAATTCCCAATGGCAGGTGATCCTGTGACCGAAACTGGTGACCTGGATGCTCATAACCAGTTTTTCCAGCCGGGCGATCGGCGGATGGCCTTATGCTCAGGTCCATTTACTTTTGCCGCTGGTGACACTCAGGAAGTAGTCGTAGCGGTTGTCGGTGGCCTTGGTAATACCCGTTTTAGTTCGATTACCGATATGAAGATGACTGATGAAATAGCTCAAGTGCTATTTGACGGAGCTTTTCAAGGTGTACCAAAAGCACCTACTGGCCCGAAAGTAACCGCTAGAGCACTTGAAGATAACGTGGTATTGGAATGGGGTTCTGATGTAGGAGCAGTAGCAGCTACTGAGGAGCCAGTAATAGCTGGTTACTCTTTTGAGGGTTATAATATTTATCAATTACCATCGCCCTCAGCTACTAAAGAACAAGCAACTCTTCTCGCTACTTTTGACCTAATTAATGGCGTAAAGGTAATAGAAAGTAATCGTTTCTTATCTCAGTATGGACAAAATGTTAAAGTGCCTATTCAAAGGGGCACTGATAGTGGTATAAAACGTTATTTCCAGGTAACTAAAGATTATATTACCGGTAAGCCACTTTATGAAGGTTCCACCTATTATTTCGGAGTTACAGCTTATAATTATAATCCAAGTCCAGAACTTATTGAGGATAAAGCCTTGGAATCGGCTCTTATTGCTCAGGCAGTGACAATTCAGGAAGAATTACCAGGTATTAAATATACTGCCAAACCGGGAGAAACTATCGAGTATGAACATTCTGCCGGTGGGAGTGATGGTGTTCTTGAAGTAAAGGTTATTGATCCCGGTGCTGTGACCGGAAATAATTATCAGGTATATTTCACCGAGGATACTGATACCAGCTCAGCTACCTATGGAGAAACTTTATGGAATGTTAAAAATACTACACTTAACAAAGTTATCGTAACCGGGCAAGAAATCCTGGCTGATCTCGGGGAATCTGATAACCAGCCTATTTTCGATGGGTTAAAAGTAAAAGTGGCTGGTCCGCCTGTAGGTATTAATACGAATATCGAAGGACCATTCGGTGCTACTGAAGGCCATATGGGTTATAGTATTACCAATAACAGCAAGCGTTGGATAACCTGGGGCGCTAATTGGGGACTCGAAACTATGGGTGGTTCGTTTGGAAATGGAACCACATTTTTCGGAAGTGATGTCAAACCCTCTGATTATGTTGATGTTGAAATTCGGTTTGCCGGTATTGATGATTGGTCCGTTATAACTGATTCTTCATCAGAGAATCTAATGGCAATTTCAAAAGCTCAGCATCCTGATCGCTGGTCGAAAGCGGTAGTTTATGTTCGTCCTACCTATGCGGTTGGATCCCAGCTAGCAGATGTTCCGTTTACAGTTTGGGATGTAGAAAACAACCGACAATTGAAAGTTGCGATTTGTGAGGAATCTAGGCCAGAATTCGGTAACAATAATTTCATCTGGGATATGGGATGGAATGGTCATGAATTTGTTAATGCCAGCCTTGGCGGTCGTGAATATGTTTTCATTCTAAATGACCCCTATGATGAACAATATACTGATTATCTGAATGGTACTCTTGATGGAACCTATAATGGTGTTTTATATGCTGGTGGATGGACTCCCAGAACAAATGTTCCTTTCTTTGGATGTTTCGACATTAAGATATTCGCTTCTAATGTTATACTAGCTGGAAAGGATATCTTTTCCTTTACCGCTCCTGTTGTAGAAGAAAGCATAGATTTAGCTAAAGAAGATGTTAAGAAAATCAATGTTTTTCCCAATCCTTATTATGCTTACAATTCTCAGTCTACTAACCAGTACGATGTCTATGTAACCTTCACTCATCTACCGGCGAAGGCTACGATTCGAATTTTTAATTTAGCAGGTACTCAAGTACGTAAACTAGAGAAAAATGATGCTTCTCAATTCTTCAAATGGGATTTAAAAAATGAGGGGAATCTACCAGTTGCTAGTGGTATGTATATTGCCCATATTGATATGCCTGATTTGAAGAAAGAGAAGGTCCTCAAGTTTATGGTTATTCAAGATCGTCAGATACTTGAATATTATTGAGACGTGTAATATGGAAGAAATAATTAAAAGGGAGAAACATATGAAAAGACATAATATATCTTATAAATTAATATCTCTCTTACTCATCACTTTGCTCTACTGTGCTTTCCTGTATGCCGGAGATGCAAATCGAGTAGGTACAGCTGCGGGAGTTCAGGTACAGGTACCAGTTGGTGCTAGAGCAATCGGTATGGGTGGAGCTGATCTAGCTTGTGTAAATTCGCTAAACGCAATTTATTGGAATCCCGCTGGTTTAGGTCGGATGGAAGATAAAACAGCCGCAATGTTCAGTACCCAAAATATTATTGCTGACATTAATGTAAATTATTTTGCTGTCGGTTATAATGCTGGACGTTTAGGCGTTATAGGAGTCAGTTTAAAGAGTTTCAGTTTTGGTGAAATTCCAATTACTACTGTCGAGAATATGGATGGTACCGGTGCTACCTACTCGCCAACTTTTGTAACCGGTGGCTTATCATATTCCAAACTTCTTACGGACCGGATTAGTGTTGGTGCTAATGCTAATGTTATTTATGAAAGTGTTCCACGGGCTTCAGCGACTGCTTTCGCTGTAGATGTTGGCATTCAGTATCAGCAATTCCTTACGATTAAAGGATTATCTCTAGGAATGGTCATTAAAAATATTGGAACTAATATGCAATATGAAGGGTCAGCTTTTCTTGAAAAAGCAACCGATGTTGGCGAATCCTATTCAGCTTATCGTTACAGACCTACCTCTTCAGATCAAATACCATCATCTTTGGAAATGGGTCTAACCTATGATTTGAATTTAGGTATTGGTGATTTATTAGTTGCTGGTCAATTCCAGAATAATAATTTCGAACAAGACCAATTCAAAGTTGGTGCTGAATTAGGTATTAAGAATTTTCTATTTGTCCGTGGTGGATATCATTTCTTAGTTAAAGATTCAGATCATCCAGATTATGGCGAGGTTGTTTACGGATTATCATTGGGTGCTGGTATGAAATACAAAATTGGTGGCTCAAGTCTTACCATTGATTATGCATATCAGCCAATGGAATATTTCGGAACAGGCAATCTCTTCGCTATTGGTATTTCGTTTTAAGTAGAAAATACTTATTAAAAAAGAGGTCAGGAAATCTTATGTTTCCTGACCTCTTTTAATTTATAATAATTATAAAAGTTTAATAAAACATTATTAGACAGAAATTGATATTGGTTTTTAATATTGGGTAATAGTGAAAATTTCTGGTGTTATCCAGACCTATTCCGACAAATTGATTAACAATTCACTGCTATTTTGTATAATGAAGATTTCC
>ERZ795047.1893-NODE-1893-length-20934-cov-4.925044_pt1 | contig 20934 bp, 16 predicted proteins | sample MGYA00375131_ERZ795047 | MGnify/ENA primary metagenome ERZ795047 (study PRJEB30176, sample SAMN05720228) | activated sludge metagenome | isolation source: Anaerobic digester | place: Japan | collected 2015-05-20 ...
TCAGGTGGAATTATGGCAAGAGGGCTGCAGTGCGGGGAGTTGTTGATTTCCTCAGTAAGAGGAAGTCGAGTTGCAATTATTGGTATAAGGGCACCGACTGCCCTGTTAAGACTTGCTGATGATGCACGGCTTGAGAAAAGCGCCAGATAGATGTCGAGCTCTTTTAATAACCTGCTCTGCTCTTCCTCACTGACCCATCCGGTTATTCTGAATTGATTTTCCCATCCGTTTTGGTTTATGGTGCTAATGATTCGGTTAAATAAATCCTGTTGTTCAGAATTCCTAACCCCTCCGATCCATGTGAAACGCCATTTCCTGTTAAGTCTTTTCAGAATTGAAAAAAGAAGTTCATAGTTAAATTGAGGGTTTATAAAACCAGTTGACCCCAGGTGGATTTCATGGTCAGATGTCCACTTAAATGGAATCGATTCACTGGAAATCTTTACCGGAAGAGCAAGGACCTCTATTTTGGAAGGATCAATCCTATTATCTGTAAGTATCTTCTTATGGTAATGATGATGAACTATAATGAGATCAGCCCCGAAGTTTTTTCCGAGATGCTTTCTGTAAGCGGTCTGTGCTGGGTGTCTGTAATCGTAAATAAATCTTCGGATCACCCGTAAAAACAACGGTCCCGAAATTTTACTTCTCGCAAATACTCCCGGAAATTCCCGATAAACCTCGTGAAGAGAGACAAGTAGCGGTTTATTGATTCTGCCCAGTGTTCTGAAGAAAAAATCATTTCTGCCTTTGAGGAAAAAAGATGATTCATACTGAAGATGTACCAGATCAGCGGAATCCAGCAGTTGAGTGTTCTGGTGGCTGTCTGAGCAAAAATCATCTGTATCAATTTCCAAAATGTCCAGATGGTTTTTCAGAGAATCGATGTAGTTACGGGCGTGAATTGAAATCCCGCAGCGCTCAGTTTTCGGATAAATCCATGCCACTCTCATCTGCAGGATTCCTGTGCTTCCAGGATTTGAGAAGGAAGCCCGATTCTCTCTCCATAGAGAAAAAACCTGGCAAGACCTGCTCCGGCTCCGCACAATCCGGCAATAACTGCAAAAGGATTGTGTCTGATTTTGCTGGAATTAACTTTTTGAGGTCTTCGAGAGAGATATTCCAGTCGATATTTCCAGAAATTAGCCGAAGATCGGAAAGATTTACGGGGAGAATATTTGCACAGAAAGTATGCTGTGTTTGCAAAGCTGTGAAAAAGGTATCTGTATCTTTTATCTGATCTGCATCCGCCATTGTTTTTACGCAGATGAGTGAGTCTGGCATCAGCACAGTACCATATTTTGTACCCTGCTTTCATCACCCTGAAAGCACAGTCTACCTCTTCAAAGAGGGCATTGTGCTTGAATTTCTCATCGAATCCGCCGATATCAGTCAGTACATCTCTCCGAAAAGACATGTTGGCACCCATTAAACTCACGACATACTGGCTTTTGGAGAGTGAGAAATTCTGATATATTTCACCATTAGTGATATCAAACCATGGAGGTGTTTCTGATTTACCCTCGAATACAGGATCATCTGTAAAACCGGCTGCGGCTCCTATTGACTTGTCAAGGTAGCATCTCCTGTGCATATCAATCAGATTGGCATCAGGTATTATATCGTCATCGAGAAAAATGACCACAGGATTGAACCCGGCTTTTAATCCAGTGTTACGGGCCAGAGGAAGATTTGGTGTGGAAGAGTAGAGAAGACGCACCTGGTTTGAAACCGGAACTGCCGGAGGCTCATCTCCCTGCCAGACTACATACAGGAAATCGCCGGGACGGCATTGTTTATGGATCAATTCAACTGTCTTTGAGACTGAATCCGATCGTTTGTACGTAGGAATTATTACATCAACCGGTAAATGGTCACTATGTGAAAAAGAGACCTCATTGTATGGTTTACGGGCATGGGCAAAGAATGATCCCCCTCCCTCGATTCCGCAGATTATCTCTACTTTATTTGTGATAGCGTTTAAGAGTCTGAATATCAGACCTGCAAGTGGAAGTTTTTTTATCAGCGCGAAAAAAGATGTAAGCAGGAAAAGAAGATAGAAACGGGCATGTTTAAATGCCAGACGGTATTTCTCCGGGTATCCAAGAATCCATCCAAATATACCGGCAGGACTGCAGGATCTGTTCACCTCAAATCGTCTGCAGAGTAAAGCATTAAGTTCACTGGACTGGCGGATTGAATAATGTCCGTCTAGCCTGGCGAGATAATCGATTCCACTTTTTTTCAGAAGAATATTATCGGGCCATCTTTTTCTGTAATCTCCGCATTCACTGTGCAGGAAGAGCTGAGCACCAGGTCTGCAGATTCTTGATATTTCATCAAGAGCTCTTTCCTGATTGGAGAGATGGCCGAGAGCATCAACAGAAAACAGAGCATCGATAGATTCATGTTTGAAAGGCAGAAGATGTAAATCCGCGCAGACAGGAAGCACTTTTCCGGAATTATCATTCAGCCGGGCAGACTTCAATGCCTCAATTGACCAGTCTACCGCCAGAATCGTACATTGGCACCTGTCAATAAACCACCTGCTGTAAGCACCGGTTCCACAGCCGAAATCCATCACTTTGTGAAAGGGAAAGCACTTTGAGGCAAGGTTGTCGACACCTTTACGTTTCAGAGAGATGAAATCAGCGAATGATCGAAGCAAGCCTGGTCTGATGGAAACCTTGCGTGTTTTCCACTGGCCTGACTGGAATTTCCCCCGTGAAAAAGAGCGCTCAGCTCTGGTAGACATTTAAAAACCACTAGTCTTTTTTCGATTTGTAATAATGGTAGTAATATTTGTAATATCCGTAACTGGAATAACGATGTGAAAGATTAATATCATTAAGAACCGCTCCAAGTATTCTCACACCAACATTACGTACCGTGTTTACCGCTCTGAGTGCGATATCCCGGTCGGTATGATGAGATTTGATTACTATCAGAAGTCCATCCATTTTAGTGCCAAGAAGCGTTGCGTCTGTTACTGCGACAATCGGCGGAGTATCAAAAAACACTATATCGTAATGGTCGCGGAAATAGTCGATGATCTGAACCATACGGTTGGAACCCAGCAGTTCGGCCGGGTTGGGGGTGAACATTCCCGCTGTGATCAGAAAAAGGTTGTCTTTCTCAGTGCGTTTGGTAATGCGGTCGTAATCGGGATTCTCCATGAAAAGATCAGTAAAGCCAGGCTCACGTTTGGTGTTGAAGATATGGTGGAGAACCGGGCGCCGCAGGTCTGTATCGATAAGAAGAGTCTTTTTTCCCATCTGGGCGTATGCCATTGCAAGATTGGAGATAGTCAGAGATTTTCCTTCAGACGGACCTGCAGAGGTAAGGACAATTGTTTTCAGAGGTTTGTCAGGACTTACAAATGATAAATTTGTCCTCAGGGATCTGTAAGATTCTGTCGTAACAGAATCATCGCCTTCAAAATTAAAGACCTGTCTGGGATAATGGAGTACAGAGGTGCCTTTTCGGGATGAAGATGAGCGTCGGCGGACCTCCACTTCGTTTTTCTTCATGTGGGCTATATGGGGAATTGTTCCAAGGACCGAAATACCCAGATATCTCTCGATATCATCATTGCTCTTAATAGTGGTATCATTGAACTCGATAAGAAAAGCCAGCCCTAGGCCAAGCGCAAGCCCCAGAAATGCGCCTAATAAATAAAATCTTGTTTCATTCTTCGGGATCGGATCCCGTGGCTTTACAGGAAGATCCACAATCTTTATACCGGCAGAACTTGACGCGCTCCTTATTCTTTGTTCTTCTGCTTTTTCAAGCAGAATGTTATAGACATTCTCGTAAATCTCTTTAGCTCTTTTAAGTCTGAGCAGCTCCAGTGAATGAGAGAGAATGTCAGGATTTCCGGCTTTGTAGGATTTAATTGCTTTTTCATAAGATTCGAGACGCCGCTTGAAAAGTTCAAGCTCTCCCTCTTTGGTCAAAACCGATTTACGCAGCTCCTGCCATTGACGCATTGTTGCCGGATCTATCGGACTGCTGCTCTGGGTCTGTTTGAACTCAAGCAGACGGTTCTCTATATCCTGAATCTCTCTGTCAATTGTTGATACACCCGCCAGCCTGATCCCCAGTCCCTCGAGACGCAACCTCTCCTTTTCCAGCTCGCTTAATTTTGCCCTCAGTTGGGAGTACTCCGGCGAACGCATATTGCTTGCGGGAGTAAATTTGCGCTCCAGGTTCGTGAGTTGTTTCTTCTCAGCATCGAGATCAGCCTGCTTCAAACCGATCTGAGCAAGACCGCTTGCGTAGGCATCCTGAAGTGTCTTAAGCTCCGGTGTTGTCCCTTCATGAATCTGACCGGTTTTATCACTGAAAGTCCGGTAATCCTGCTCCGCGTTTTCCAGTTTTTCCCTTATAAGTTCCAGTTGTTTTTCAATCTCAAAAAGAGCCCTGCGCGACTCCTCACTGGCAACCTCCTGACAACGGGTACGGAATATCTCGGTCCCCTTAAAGGAGATCTGATAAGCAAGGTCACTTGTTTTAGCGCGTGCAACCAGATTGAGAAACGATGTAAAGGTAGTTTTACGAAGGGAGAGACTGTTCTGGATATATTTCAGCGCCTCGTCTTTTGTAATCCTGGGAAAGACGCGTTCAAAATTATTCATCCCTATACTGTCAAGCACAGACTGCAGAAAAGTACGGCTTGCAAGAATACCCTCGTAAAAACTGAGATTCCTGTTAACATTTATCATTTGGTTGACTACGGCACTATGCTCCTCTATGACCAGTGTTGAAGATGATTCGTATATATCTTCAATCTGAAATACATAATAGACTGTTGAGAGAAAAACGCTCAGGAATGAGAGGACTATTATCCAGTGCCTGCGGAATATGACCGCAAGATAGTCTTTGAATCCGGTGTTTGTCTGAAACTTCTCTATTGATATTGAAGTCATATCTATTTAAAAAGATTGGCAAAGGTCTGAATCGTAACAACGAAAAGCAGTGTATTGTTTAAGATCGAAAGTATTGTTTTCCAGTCATACCATTTGGAATAGACAATTATGATATCACCTTCGTAAACTGCAGGTATCTGTTCCATCTGTCCCTTATCGATATAAGATTGAATATCGAGGACCTCCTCAATGGATTTTGAGTTTTCGGGATGGGAGATTCTTCTTACCTTTGTCAAATCTGCCTTCTCTACCGGACCTCCGGCAAGATAAATCACTTCGAAGACATTCATTTTTTCTTCAAGATCGAATAGCCCGGGCTTCTGAACCGAACCGATGACCTTGACTTTTTTTGACCGTTCCTGGGCAAGGACTACCACCATGTCCTCGTTTTCCAGCTTGGGCATGGTCTCCAGTTCTCCCTCCTCCATGAATTTCAGTAAATCATAAACTTCCTCGGTGCCGGGTTTACCCTTGTGGACAATTTTAACACGGGATAAATCAGCTTTCTCCAGTGCTCCACCGGCAAGCTTTATCGCTTCCTGGATGGTTGCCCCCTGAATAGCCTTCACCGGTCCTGGATTTAAAACCTGACCCAGAACTGTAAGAGTAATTTCCGGTTTTTCGACAATTGATACCAGAACAAGAGGGTTATCGATATGACGTGCCAGCCTTAAAGTCAGTTCATTCATCAGTTCTGAGGTGGTTATGTTTGTTATGATCTGATCGGCAAGAAGAGGGTACTCAATTGTTCCGTTTTCATTTACAGTGTACTGTCCGGAAAACTCAGGGTTGGACATAACCTGAATGTTAATTACGTGGCCGGCCCTGATAATCGCACCGTACAACGGAAGATTGATAATTGCCAGAAACACTATTGCTCTGAAAATCTTAGACATCAAAGCCTCACAGGTAAATCCTGCTTTAATTAACCGGCAGTCATGAACACGAATGGATAGGAGACCGTAACATCTCCTTCAGCGATCGGTTCAAACTGCCACATTTTTATTTTACGTATTATTTCGTTTTCAAGCTCGGTATTTCCGGTTGTGTTCTCTATCACCTTGACCATTGTAACACTTCCGGATGCCAAAATGGTGAACCTGACAGTGATTTTTCCTGATAGAGAGGGATCGCGCTTGAGATACTTTTCATAGCTCATCCTGATACTTGTTTTATGAGACGCCACTACGGAGTTTATAACGTCAGAATCTCTCTTTGCATCCGATGATGCGGCTCCCTCGATACTTTCAGGCCGCTGGATCAGAAATTCACCTTTTTTAGCCAGCTCCATCGTTTTTGCGCCACCGACATTTGCGATAAGATCATCTATCTCCTGTTTGTGGGAAACAACCAGGTCCTTACTTTTCACCAGTTTGCGGTTGAGAACATCGACCTCCTGTGTTTTCTGAAGTCCGCTCATGTTGGCCAGTGCGGCATCGAGATCGGTGAATTTTTCCTTCCGGTCTTTCATCGAGCCGAGTACATCAACAACCGAAGGCCCTTTTGCAGTTGTACCCACACCTGTAAGCATCCCCAGAACTCCAACAGTACGGACTTTTTCCTCTACCCGTGCTGTTCTTGCCTGCACAGCTTTCTGAGCCTGTGCACGATTGACTGGTGCAGAAGATTTTACCTCAGAAGACTTCTGCTCTGTCTCTACTTTTGTATCCGTAGGTCCTGCAGCAGGTCCTGTGGCTTTTTTCTCTGTTTTTGGAATGGGTTTCTCAATTATCAGGCGTGCAAAACGCTCAGGTATCTCCTCGATTACTACTTCCACCTTCTTTACCTCTAATTTGTTTGTGTAGTAAATCAGGGCGGAATGAATCAGAATAGACAAAAGTGCTAACAGGAAAAAACGAAGATCAATTTTTCTCCATGGTGTACCACGCAACTGTCTGAGAGAACGGTTGTCAATAATAAACCTGCCGCTGCTTCCGGCAATAAAAGCGTTATTGGTATGACTCACCACTTATTCTCCTCGTTTCCTTACAGCAAGGGAAAAATTATTGAACTCCTGCTGCCCGCAGGTGTACATAATTTTCTTTAAGAGGCGGAAACGGATCTTTTTGTCACCCTGAATAGTAATCTCACCCTTGAATTTGGTTTTACTTGAGTATTGCCCGATTTTTTCAGTCGCTACCTTCCGGTTTCCAAGCCAATTGTAAAGGCCTGGTATAATCAGTTCATCGGATTCAAGCACTTCAGAAACATCCGCTACTTTCTGATCTTCTGCAAGTATGTACTTATTATTAACTATTAAAGTAACTCTCAGTTCGGGTTTTTTCTGTGCGCTGGATTCAGGAAGATCCAGCTCTTTGGATATGGTGACGATCTCGCCTTCTGAAGAGAAACTCTGGAGAAGGTAGATCAGAAGAATAGTCATCACATCAACCAGAGATGTAAGCTGGGGTTTGAAAGCCTTTATCTGTCCTTTTCCCCTGGTTTTACGCAGGCGTTTAAGGGGGGATTTTGACGCAGGAAAACTCATATTGCCTCTTCTGAATCAACTACTCTGAATATCTTGTCCAGATTTGTACCGGTAAACAAGCTTCTGATAAATCCCTGCGGATTTAAAAAAACCAGCTCCCTCTTTTGCTCCTCAAGCAAACGCCAGAGATATACAAATGCACCCAATCCATGGCTGTCAATAAACGTTGTCTTGCTCAGATCTACCACTATTTTCTCAGAATCTGCTTTTCGCAGATTCTCAAGCTTCTTTGTGATCTTACCCACATTTTCTCCTGTGATATCACCGTTTATCTCCAGCACAGGAGTGGATCTGATTTTTTTTATTTTGAGCCTTATCATCCTACATCTCCTGATAAGCCGATGTCAGGAAATTGTGATTCACGGCATATATCCATGAACTTTATTATGTCGTCATATAGAACTTCTGACTCCAGAACAAGTACAACACTTTTCTGTGACGGGTACTGGAACTTGATTGCTTTAAGGAGAACCCTCAACTGTTCAAACTGATACTGCCCCTGAACTCTGGGGACCTGATCCAGTTTCTTGCCGGTACCAACTATCCTGAATCCTTCGTTTGTAACCACGATGGAAATATCCAGTTCCTTGGATTCTGTTGCTTCGCCTGTTGTGCCCTGTGCGGGCGGCAGGGAAAAATCTATTACTGCGATATGAGTGAACACTGCCATGGAAACAAGAAAAGGGATAAGCACCATAAAAAGATTCATCACCGGTGTCACATCCAGATCAACCAGTTCTATCTCTTTACTGACCGACTTGTTGGCTCTCTTTGTGGCAGGAAAAGCTTTGTCCATAATCTTGTCAACATCTATGTCAGCCATAGCACCCCCGGGATCAGGATCTGCGCTGGGCGAAAAGGAAGTTTAAGAGACGGACTGAACTCTCATCAATCTCCTCGATAATGGTGTTTGATTTGGAACCTATAATCGAATACATGATCATACATGGAATCGCTACAATCAGCCCCATAGCCGTAGTGTTCATGGCGATCGCGATACCTTTTGCAAGGACAACAGCTTTTTGTGAGGGATCTGCTGCTGCGAGTGCACCAAATGCTTCCTGAAGACCGAAGATAGTACCCAGAAGACCTAACAGAGTGGAAATATTTGCAAAAAGGGAAAGATAATGAGTCCTGCGCTGAATTCGGGGCAGTTCTCTTAAAGCAATCTCATCAACTGCATTCTGAATCTCCTGATCAGGTTCCTGTTGCTGATAATGCCAGAGAGCAGATTCCAGAATTGCAGAAAGCGGAGTCTTTGTTTTAGCGCAGATCTGTCTGGCCTGCTCAACCTCACCGTTACGTACAAGACGGGTAATCTGTGTCAGAAGGGCTTTGGCGTCGATACGGCAGTGAATGTAATAAAAGTAAAGTCTCTCCAGCACAACTGCGAACGCAAATGCTGAAACAGCCGCGATAGGATACATCCATACTCCACCTTCCTGAAACCATCGGGCTATCGCTTCCATTCTTTCTCCTCCTTATATCAATAAACAGTCATTGGCTTCTTTTTCTGCGCTGAAAAATACCCTGAAATGGTAATTCCCATGGATATGCCTAAACATTGAGTCTATCATTCACCTGCCGGATATGTCAACACTTCTCCATTTCTGCCTATTCTATTATAGGTGTAAACGGAAGCGGGTCAGCCAGATCCTCAAGAAATGATCTCTCAAATTTTATTTCCCTGTATACAGTCTTCTCTTTTGGAAGAAAAATCATCACCTGGGGTTTCTCGACTTTACCCCTTATTTTCACACCGACAGTAAAAGTGATTGTACCGGGTTGCTCGATTCTGTATCCCTGTTCTTCAACACTGTCAGATTCAGTATTCTGAGCATCAGGAGATCCATAGCTGCAAATAGCACAAATGAGAACGAGAAAAAAGAGGGCCGACTTTATCATAACTTTACCTCTTTATGTTCCGGACTGAAATTTTTTATCGACGGGAATTTATATACATCCTCCCTGACTTCTTCCGCAGTGAGCGGTTTATCGAAACCTGGTGGTTTGGGAAGAGACACTTTCGCTCCAACTGACATCAAAAGTAAAGGAAATATTCCATTACCGGTTTGATCTCTGCCTATCGCTCTGATCGCAATGACATTTTTACCTTTCCTGATTTTCCCCATCAGGTCCCAGGAAAGTGCTTTTGCAGCAAGTGTTAATGAGGTGTCCCGGGCCAGTAAATTGCCATTGAAATAAACCTCGACCGGTCCTCCTGATGACAAATAGAGAGTGGCGGAGTGCGGGGTCTCTGCGATAGTAAAGGATCTTCTGAAAAATACCTCTTTAAAGGGCTTGTAATTTACGCTGTCCTCGGGATTACCGGAACCAAGCCACATCGGAAGAGGAGCGTTGTTGCCGGGAAAACCTGTAATAGATGGCTTTTCACTGAAAAAAGCTTTCTGAGCTTTTGCCCAGGTGGAATCAGAGGTGTCGAATCCCTGCCAGTTTTTTATAGAATCAGAAGTACATCTCCACTGTGATCCTGAACTGATCGTGGTCTGGACCAGTTGATCTTCCTTTGAACCGTATTCCTCAGGAAAATTCTGAAAAAGCCTGACATATGCATGTGTGACGTAATCGCCAGCAGCATATTTCTGAGATGTAAAATTTAAGATTGTTTTGTATATTTCAAATGCCTGCTCCTGGAACTTGAGTCCGATCTCCTCGAATCTCACTTTGTATTCTTCCTTCTCAGCCTCGCTTATCCCGGCTGGAAACGGCGGATACTTGAAAGCCGTTTCACAAAGAAGATCCATGCACCGGGCCTTGTTAAAGAGCAGTTTTGCGATGCTGTTTTGAGAATCCCTGACACTGGGATCGTCCAGTTTGTAGGCTTCTGCGATTTTGACAGCCTTAAGATAGTTTGTCAAAGCCTGATCCTCATATCCCTCGATCTGTTTAAGAAGCTTGGTCTGGTAGACAAACCGCTCGTAAGCATCAAAATTTCCCGGGATAGGAGCATCTCTGGCTATTCTGACAACATCACTGTAAGTTTCTCCAACAACAAAGGTTATACTGGTTATGCTGCTACTGGCTTTTTTGTAATATTCACTGAACTCCTGATAAGTACTGCCAAGTTCGAGGCACTTGAGGAACAGATCGATCGCTTTTTCCTGGAATGGAGCGATCTTCTGAAGCATCTGCAGCTTACGGGCGATAAGTGCGAAACCCTCAAGCCGTCCTTTCTCTCCGGTGCTTCTGGCGATCTCTACAAGTGATAAATAGTTCTCACCGGCGGCATATGGAAGATAGGTCAATTTCTCACGGGATTGCATGACATATTTGTCCTCTATCTTCTCTTTTATACCCAGCTTGACATTCTGCTCGTGGTAATGCACGGCTTTATCGATGAAATAGTTCTCGATTGCCTGTGCAATACCCAGCTCAAGCGCTATCCTCTCCTCAATCGATCCGAAAGAGGGACGCTCCTGCTTGAATATCCCAAGAGCAAAGTCCTCGTAAATCTGTCCTATCTGGAAAATCGAGCGGGTTGTCCACTCGGAGATGTTGAACTTTATAACCCGGCTGTAGCACTCTAACGCCTTGTCAAGCAGATCGGATTTCTCTCCGAGCTGCTTTTTATAAAGTTGCCGGGCGCTGCTGAGTGAAATCTTGTTCATTTCAGTATGCCTGATTTCCCCAATAGTAAACATAGCCTTTGCAGCATAATACTGATTCATGGTACTGGGGTTTTTTAGTCTCGTGAATGTTGAAATCGCTTTCTCCAGTTGAATTACAGCTTCCCTTTCCCTGTTTTGCATGTAAAACGCGATTCCGGTCATGCAAAGCGCCTGCACAACCCTGTTTTCATCATTACCGAATCTTTCGGAAAACATCTGGTTGACTCTGGCGACACTCGCCCAGTCCTTGATTTTTCCATAAATCTCACCAGCCCTGAAAAGCACATCCGCTGCATCCTCGGACTGAGGAAAAACCTGGGCCATTTTCTCAAATGCCGCACCCGCCTCCTTCAGCTTTCCTCCATTTTCAAAACAGAATGCCGCATTATACAGGGAAACAGAAGCAAGCTCAGATTTCGGATAGTTGGCAGTGACTTTCAGGTAAGCTTCTGCTGCAAGATCCCATTGAAGCAGTTTCTCATAGCATTTCGCAATTCTGAACTGGGATTTAGGGAGAAGTTCGGATTTATCGTATTTTTGAAGCAGCCGCTGAAAGACCAGAATAGCATGAGACCATTCTGCCTGTTTCTCGTAACTCAATCCGGCATTAAACAGGGCGATGTCGGCTATTTTGGATTCCGGATATTCCAGAGCTACACGCTCATACTGTGTCGCAGCATCCTTGAAACGGCTCTGCTCCTCGAAGCTTTCTGCCATCCTGAATATCGACTCGGCGATTCTGGTCAGTGCTTCCTCCTTATCTACACCGTCAACAGCAACACTGCTCAGCTTTTTGTACCATTCCTGGGCTTTATCGAAATTTTTCTCTTCATAATAAGCCTGAGCTATCATCTTTGTGGCATCCAGCGCGTTTGGACTCCCGGGAAATCTGTTTATTATCTCTTCGTAAACAGCCCGGCTCTGCTCGAATTTTCTGTTATTGTAAAGGAGTGATGCCTTGATAGTGAAAACTTCAGCGGTTTTTGGAGTGTTTGGATTGATGCTGATGTAATTGTCACAAGCCCTTATCATAAGTTCGGAAGCGGGAGAAAGGCCGCTTGCCGGGGACTTGGGGTTTTCGACAGGCTCGAATACTGCCTTTGAACTGTCGGATATTGTCTGTGACAGAGAGTCAGCCTGCTGCCTGGAATCTGGCATTTTTACGGAGGAAACTTTACTGCCGCTGCTGATACATCCGGTCAGCAAAAAACCTGATAACATTAAGGGGATTCCTCTGTAAAACAGGACTGTGCATATCCTGGAAAACATTTCTTACCGCTGATTCCTTTCAGTGCGTTTTTGCATTTTCCTGTTTCAGCAGGTTCTGAGATGCCACGATGGCGTTCCATGCGGCAGTTTCTCTGTATTTACTGTCCGGATATCGTTTGGAAACTGCCATATACTCTTCTGCAGCTTCCGCATAATTCCCCAATGAAAATTTGATCTCTGCGAAATTGTAGTGACACTCATTTGCCTGTGGAGATTCCGGGTAGGCTGAAATGAATTCACTATATGCTTCCAGTGCCGAGGAATAAATACTGCTGTCATTTTTCTGCAGCGCATACTGATGGAATCCGATTGCTCCCTCATAAAGCTGCTTTGAAGCGACACTGTCTGCCTGTTCCTTTACTTCATTATTCTGTGATTTTGCCCAGGCGCTGTTACGATTGTATTTCCTGTAAAAATCTATCTTTATCCGGTTGGTTTCCTCGATACCGATCTCACGTTCTTTAATTGCGAGCAAATCAGATTCAGCAACAGGATTTTTCTCATAGTTGGGATATGTTTTCAGCAGTGTTGTAAGTGTCTTTTTGGCCATATCTGTCCGCCCCTGGTCTCTGTATACAGTACCAAGACGATGCAGGATCTGACAGCCTTTCTTGATATCGCCCAGCTTCTTGATAAACGAGAGAGCTCTCTGCAGACCTTTATCGCCTGTAAGGTCAGTTTCACTGAAACTGATAGCTATATAATCCATAGATTCTTTTTCCAGCAGCGCCGGCCGTTTTGCCGAACCGGATTCGCCGAGACTTACCAGTGCCAGAAATGAACTGATTGCCTTCTCAGGATTTGACAGGCGATATTGGGCCCAGGCAAGTTTATACAGAGCCTCATCAAACCATTCGCTCTCCGGATATCTCATCGTTGCCTGATAACACTTTATGGCCTGGTCAAGTTCACCTCTGTCAAAATTATACTCCCCGCAGTACATCCAGGCCTGAGGAGTATGGACGCTTGTTGGATAAAGTGCAGCAAGGTTTTCCATATAATAAAGAGCGCTGTCAAGCATTGATAAGTCATTAAAACACCAGGCCAGACTGTAATAGGCTGAGGGAATAAATTCCGATTTCTGATATCCATTGATAACAGCTCTGAACTGCTCGATACTCCTGTCATGATTCAACCTGGGTTGATCGGGAGCCACAGGGGGCTTAAGAAGCTTCCCTTCCCTGTATTCATCAAGTTTACTGTTATATTCCGCAAGATCCTTTTCATATCTCTCATAATCCGCTGTATACTTCTTGTTCTCTTCGGCATAATAGAGTTCACCAAGCTGATACCTGAAATAGGATTCATCAGCACTGTCCAGACGGGTGCTTAAAATGGCAGGAAGCTCTTCAGTAAGTTTACTGAAATGCATTCTGGAAATACTGTCCTCTTTAACCAGAAGAGAATCAATTCTGGATGAACAAATCTGCTTCTCCTCCATGTAGCTCTTTTTGAGTGTGGAATCAGATGTTTCAGCAATCATCTCGCCCAGCTTAAGCTCTCTCTGCTTTACAAGGGCTTTCTCCCAGTCGATATACTCTTTCTCCCAGTGAAATTTATCAATAGAAGTAACTGTTGAGAGAACAGCAGCTTTATCAACTATATTCTTGATACGGTTGCGATTCTGCCTGGCATTGGACAGCATTAGACTGTTGACCGATTCCAGATGTTTCCCTTTTGCTTCAAGAATAAGAGAATCGAGATAATGAAGCAGACGCTCACGATCGTGAGAAAAAGCTTTCTCCTGAAAAGAACCGGTTTTGTAATGTTTGCCTAACAGGTCACATATCCTTTTGACTTTATCATAAGACTCATTTATAGATTTGTAATCCGGCCATTTCTCCTGATGAAGTCTGCCTAAAAGAGTGGTCAGTTCCCGGCGGGCATAAGCATACTTCTGGGCGTTTTCCTTTGATTTTTCTACAGCCACTTTTCTGGAAATCTTATCAAGCATCTGTAAAAGACGCTGTTCCTCTTTTTTGAGGTAAACGATTTTTTTCCAGTCATATCCTGCTTTGTAGAGATTTTTTTCGGCTAAGATAAGGATTCCCTCTGCGCCAAGAGGTGATTCCGGTGCCTGATTTATCAGCTTACGAAGTGCGGTCTCAGCTTTGTCATCCTGGCCAAGCCGGATATAACACCAGAGTATACCGAACATGGCCCGGTCAAAATCTTTCTTGTCGTTTAAAATGTTATAGAAAAGAGAGAGAGCTTTTTTATAGTTACCTATTTCATAATAAAGTTGCGCTACAGCAAGATTGATTTCGCGGAAAGCGAAAGCATCCTCGGGTGAGTTGACCTTGTACTTTAAAGTACTTTCCATAATTGAAAGTGCGGTTACCTTATCGTCAATCTGAAGATAGGAACGGGCAAGAGCATGCATCACATGAAGCGAATATGATGCAGTCTTGTCAACCAGTGATGCAAGTTTGAGAAAATTATCCTGTTTTTGGAGTGCCAGGCCGCTTTCCAGCACAATCCATAAAAGAAGATTCTTCCTGCTGCCGCTAAAGCGGGAGAAATCGATTGAATTTCCCTCACTCCAGAGCCGTTCATAATCTCTTAATGCGTAAAGACTCTGCATTCTGTATAAGGTTTTTACCGCCTGTTCACTTTCAGGAAATTTGTCTATTATGGAAAGCACATCATTGTATTCACCTTTAAGAAAATGAACCCGGGCCAGCAGTTTATATAATTCATCCACATTCATCCCGGATTCAAAACGCTTTAAAAGGATGACAAGCTTTTGATGAGCAAGGTTTAATTTGTTCTCCTGAAGATATTTGTGAATTCTGTCTTTCTCAACCTGGTACATTTTAAACAGATCGTCTTTGCTGCTTTTTGACGCAAGATGATCTTTGATATAATTGAGCTTCTGATAATACTGCTCAGATTGTAATCCGAGATTGGCTTTAAGAATCTGGAAAAACTCCTCCTCAATAGGTCCGTTGCTGCTTACTGTCTTGAAACTGAGTCCAAGCTTTCTCATTACAAAGTTGAGCAGGGAATCGCTTTTGTTCCAAAGGCTGTCAATATTATGCTTGACATGGAGCATCTGGGTGATCCGTTTCATATCACCCTTTTCAAGTGTTTCAAACATGCTCTCTACAGGTTCCCCAACGACCATCTCACGCAGTATCTCTATAGCATCGTTAAGAGGGGGCTTGAATGCTTCCACCTCTGAAAGAAGAGAAGCATATTTCTTCTCGATTTCCATGGCACGTGTGTTAAGCTGACTCATGCTCTCTTCATTAAGACCGGTCAACTCAGGAGGGAAGAGGCCAAGGTCCCGGATCTCAGCAAGCACATCGGCAATAGCCGACAGTTCTCTGGAAAGAACTCCGATCTTATACCATTCCGATCCAAGTCTTGTTGTCAGGTTTTCCCTGATTCGCCACTCGTCGCTTTCATCTTTTGACCTGGCGGCAAATAGACAGTCCGGGCACAAGACAAGAATAATTCCTGTCATGAGTGCGCCTCTTCTCAAGAGTTTATAGACTGTCTTTTTCATACCTTCCACCGGGCTTATCAGCCGTTAATCTTTCCTTTTCGGGGCAGCTTTCTTATCCTGTTCCTGATCTGCGCCCTTAAGACGGTTATCTATATCCATCCACTTATTCTGTCTACGGTTTTTCATTATGAGAAAACTTCTCATCATCTCCGCACCTGTCATCTTGTACCGGAGAGGAAAAGAAATTGATGCGGCGAGTTTCCATTTGGTAAACCAGGGATCGAAAGGATCAGTGACTCCGTATTTTAATTCTTCCGGATAATAACCATCGTCAAGCCGTTCACCATCCTCTCTACTCATGATAGAATACTTGTTCCTGCTCAGAAGTAGAGGAAAGGCAAGAGAGAGCACAATTCCGTTATCATATCTCACATTTCCGCCCAGAGTCAGATACATTGGATTTTCAGAAAAGAAGACAGCGAATTTTCTTCCGTCTTTCTGGCTGACAATCAGTGGTTTTGTCAGATTGTTGAAAGCTTCGATAGAATATATCAGAAAAAAATCGAAACCGTAGCCGCTGTAAATTATCCCAGAATCAAAAATATACTGGAAACACTCAAGACGGTCGGATCTTAATGGAATACGCGCTCCGGCATTTATCAACCCTCTCAGCGGCAGTTTGCTTATCCTGGGGAGAAGATCTAACTCGTAAAGAAATTTGGCATCCATGCTCGTCCCTTCCACTACAAATCCCTCGGGCATGAAACCAATGCAGCCTCCCAGGGTAGGATTGGATTCGAAAAACTGGCGAACGAATCTGATGTCAAGACCGAAGCCATGGAGGCGTAATTCCTTGTTGTTGGGAATTGTAAACTTTGCCCCGGCGACCAGGTTGCCAAACCTGAATTTGTAGGAGAGCATTCTTGATTCAAGTATAAATGTCATAAATTCTCCGATTCCGGCCTGGGCACGGATCTCCGGGAACGCATAGAAATTTGAGAACCATTTCTGCTCTCTGGCTGCTACCGGATCTTCCCTGGAAGGTATGTCATCCCATACAAAACCGACACCTGTAAAGGTTATCCAGATATTTCCCGGCCCGGATGTATTGGAATTGAGAAGCTTGTAAAACGCTTCTCCCCTGTTCCGCTTCTGATTGCTTTCAGCAGAAAAGCATGGAGTCAGGCTGAAACCCAGAAGGATAAGCATAATTATGACGTGCCTGAATCTCATTCAAGATCCTCCAGAAGACTCTCAATTTCCTGCATTTTCTGATGTATCTCCTCACGTCTCTGGAGCTGCTCTCTTTCCTGAGCCGCATCAGGGAGATCAGCTTTCAGCTCATCAAAGGTTATCTCAAAATCGGGCCTGATTGATTTCTGCTGCTCTATGTTTCTGGCCACGAAGTCTTTGTTCTTTTCTTTTACTCTTTCGACAAAAATCATTGTACGGATCGCTTCAGTGTTTGTTTCTCTGTAAAGAACAGGAATCTCAAGTGCAAATGACACATCCAGGTACTTTGCAGGAAGCGGTCTTACCCGTTTGACACTCTGGAAAACAAGTGCGCGAACGGAACCCAGGATGCTTATCCCGTTTAAGATCCTGTACCTCATACCCGGTTCTATCCAGAAGGTTTTCTGCTCAAAGCTCTTATCACCAGCAGTAAAGGCCCTGTTCTTTTTTTCTTTGTAAAGACCAAGCCCGGCATCGAGAATGATACTGTGCTGATACATCTTCCATTCAAGTCCGGCTTTGAAGGAAAGCTGCTCATAAAGATAGAGCATGTCAGGATCATCTGACATGCTGAATGACACATAGCTTTTTAAAGGAAATCTATTGAATAATGCAATCCAGTCCAGATCGATGATCGCCGAAGGTCTGATATAAAAATTGTAATCAGGTTTGCCTTCCTCTGCAGACCCGATAAGGGTATCCTTTGTAGTGGAGAGGTAAAGATCTCCATTGAGACTCATTCCGAAAAACCTTAAATTGTTGTTTCCCGGAGTTGTTATCTGAAGACGGCAGTCAACTGAACCGAGTCCTGTAAAGTTGGTGAAAGATACCCGGCCGCTAAGCTGCATAATTTCGGATATACCAACTGCTACATTAAATGAGGGATCAGCTCTGAACCCGTTTTCTCCATACACTCCCGACAACAAAGCACCAGCCGTGATGTTGCCGTTTCCGGCTACATTGGATGATGGAATGTTGAATGTGCCCTCGTTTCTTCCCCTCTTCACAGTCTGACCCCATGACAGGAGACTGCAACAGAGAAGAATAAGCAGGGCAGAGGAGTAAGAGCGAAACATAGGATTACCTGTTCATTTCTTTTTGCAGTTTTTTGGTTCCGCTTATCACCACCGGAAGAAGTGTTGTCTCATTGAACCGTTTTCCGCTTTTTCTCAACTGTCGTTTAAACTCACGCAGGGACTCGAGATCTTCCAGATTGAAGAGTCTCCATCCGTTATAGTTTCTCTGGTTTGAGATATTCAGTTCCGGGTCCTCAAGCCATCGTTTGAGGGTGGACAATGAGATACGGAGTTTTTTGGCCACTTGCCCGCTGGTCAGGTACTGTGACATCAATACCGCTCCTTTGCTATTGTTGACAAAAAAATAATCTTGCTGATACACAATATATTGTATGTTAATCTTTTTATGTATACATTGGGTTGTATCACCATCTAACTCCTTGATTTTTTTGCAATTAAATTATCCTTAAACCCTGTCATAAACCTGATCATTAACCCTATTCTAATTATACCGCTGTTTCTACTGATGTCAATGTTTTTATGGCCTTTTCTGGGGGTGGATTTTGGTTTCCTTCTCTTTTCGGGGTTGGTATCGGAATCGAGTCTTTTACCTTCAGCGATTATGAAGAAAGAGAGGGGGCTGTGACCACTTGTTTCCACGAAGTGTAGTGTTGAAGAGGTCCAATCTCTGTAGAAAGGTAGAGAATCAGAGTAGGAATGTGCCAGGGTACAGATGATGTAAGTATATGTAAAATGGATTGACCTTGCTGCTGGGGTGGGTAAAGAAAAAAGCAGTATAGTTTTTCTGGTGTTGTTTTACAGGAAACAGAATATGTTTCTTTTTCTGGATCTCTATTTTACCCCAGAGGTGAAATAGGGATTTAATCTGTTAAATGGGTGCCTCACTGATTCACAAATTCACCCCAGAGGAGAATTAAAGACATTACAGCTCTCATCCCCAGTTTTCTTCCCGTTTCCTGATATCTCCACAAAACAAAAAAGCTGAACAATTAAATAAAACCAGACTACGACTTTTTCTGTTTCCTGGCTCTGAATCATACCTATAGTCAGATGACCTTTACCATGCCGTTCTTTCCGGCACATGCGGAAACGTGATCGTTATTTCAATAGATATCCTATCATCAGCATCCCGAAATCATCCCAACCTTTAGAAAATTGCAGTTCAGAAATGGATTTGGATTGGTGGAACACTAATTGCTCATTTATAAAAACACCTACTGAATGGTTTAAATAAGATCACTTTGCTTTCGGAGTTAAGATGATTTCAAAGATTAATATGGTACTGGTTTATTTCCTCATAGCAGCATTACCCCTGTTCATTGGTAACCACTGCTCCTCTTTCGGGCAGCAGGGCAGGGATGCTCCAAAGCTTGGTGCTAAAACTCCCCCCAATATCTCCGATCCCAGCCCACTCAATAAGATCTTCGGGGAGATTGCCGAGAAAACTATCCCTACTGTAGTTTCGGTGATTCCTACTACTATAGATACTGTGGAATTCTTTAGAAACCCCTTTTTCTTCAAAGACACATCAACCTCAACCCCATTTGATTACTTCTACGGCTCTCCGGGAGCTGCTCCGCCGGTAGAGAGACGGGAATACAGACAGCAGGGGCTTGGCTCCGGGGTGATTATCTCCTCCGATGGCTATATTCTCACTAATTACCATGTCGTGCAGGGTGCTGCAGAAATCCGGGTCCTGTTGTCCGACGGGAGAAACTTTTATGCAAGGGTGATTGGTGCTGATTCCCTGGCTGATGTGGCTGTTATCAAATTAAACGAAAAGGTAAACAATTTACCGGTAGCCTATATAGGCAACAGCGATTCCCTGAAACCGGGAGATATTGTGGTTGCGGTTGGAAACCCTTTCAGCTTTACCTCCTCTGTTACCATGGGGATAGTTTCAGCGCTGAATCGTAAAATCGAAGGATCAGAGATGTATCAGGATTTTATCCAGACCGATGCCGCTATTAATCCCGGAAATTCCGGTGGAGCGCTGGTGAATATCCGAGGGGAACTGGTTGGCATCAACACCATGATTATCACCCCATCGGGAGCTTTTGCCGGAGTCGGTTTTGCAATCCCGATTAACACCGCAGCAAAAGATGCTCAAGACCTGATAAGCACCGGGATTGTTACCAGAGGATATATCGGTGTCAATATTCAGGATTTAAATGAATCTGCTGCCAATGCACTTGGGTTGAAGAGCACCCGGGGAGCCCTGGTTTCCGATGTCGTAAAAGGGGAACCGGCTGATAAGGCTGGATTAAAAAGGGGGGATGTGGTTATTTCCATAAATGGTAAAGAGGTGGAGAGCGGGAATAGCTTGCGAAATATTGTGGCATCATTCCGACCCGGTCAAACTGTGCCACTGACAGTCATAAGGAATGGAAAAGAAGTAAAACTGAAAATCACAATTGCCGAAAGAAAATCGACAGGGACTGTCAAACCTCCAAAACAATCGCGGCAGCCGTCTGAAAAAAAAGAGGCATTCCTGGGACTTGAGGTTACAAATCTCACTCCCGAAATCCGTCAACAGCTTAATATTCCTCAGGATGAAAACGGGATTATAGTTATTGGTGTGCAACAATCATTGTCGGATGAGCGGACACTCTTGATCAGGGGAGATCTGATTCAGGAGATCAAAATAAGAAATGAAAATTTCAAAGATATTAATTCTGTAGAACAGTTCAGGCAATTAGTGGCAAAACTAAAACCCGATGACTCAGTGATGCTCCTTGTGATGCGAAGGAGAGAAACCTTTTTTGTGTCCTTTAAGGCCGGTAGCTGACCATCGTTTGTCTATCCGCTACTGTTTGTCTCCTTCATCGGGGTCGGTATCGGTATCGGCATCGATTCTTTAAGTACAGATATCAATATTAAAAAAGGTATCACACAGATA
>ERZ795047.1898-NODE-1898-length-20923-cov-4.670309_pt1 | contig 20923 bp, 19 predicted proteins | sample MGYA00375131_ERZ795047 | MGnify/ENA primary metagenome ERZ795047 (study PRJEB30176, sample SAMN05720228) | activated sludge metagenome | isolation source: Anaerobic digester | place: Japan | collected 2015-05-20 ...
AGCTTACGGAAGCGTCGAAGCGGTACACGGCGTCAGCCTGGCCGTGGAGCAAGGCCAAATCGCTACAATCCTGGGCGCCAACGGCGCCGGCAAGACAACTACCCTGCGTGCCATATCAGGCCTCATAAGGCCGAGATCTGGGTCCATCCTACTAGGGGATGCCGACATATCCCAGATACCGGCACACGAGATCGTAAACCGCGGCGTCGCCCACGTGCCTGAGGGCAGACGCGTGTTTCCAACACTTACGGTGGAGGAAAACCTGAAGCTAGGCGCATACAAGCACAGAGGACACCCTGACAAGGTCAGCTCCAACACGGCCCGGGTGTACAAGCTCTTCCCCAGGCTTGAGGAGCGCCGCATGCAGCTGGCCGGAACACTGTCAGGCGGAGAGCAGCAGATGCTCGCCATTGGGCGCGGGCTCATGCCCGACCCCGACATCCTGCTGCTAGACGAACCATCGCTGGGCCTTGCGCCCAAGCTGGTCCAGGAGATATTCCGAGTTGTCCGCGAGATCAACGGGCAAGGCGTAACCATACTCCTTGTGGAGCAAAACGCCCGGCTGGCCCTGCGCATCTCAAACCACGCCTACGTGCTGGAGACAGGGCGAATCGTCCTCTCCGGCCCAGCGGACGAATTGCGCCGCGACGCAAGGGTCAAGAAAGCCTATCTCGGAGAGAAGTAAGCTCAGCAAAACGGACTGAGCAATACGAACTGAGCAACACGGACTAAGCAACTGACAGCGGGAGGCCGGCCTTAAGGGCTACGCCTCCCGCTGTGCTAGCGATGCCGCTCGCGCGACCTCGCTCTGATCTCGTCGGCCGTGGGCCACCTGCGTATGGTCAAGCCTCTGGCTGCCATAAGGTAGTCTTCCCACCTTAGTGTGGAGTCGTCCTTGATGTCGAGCTCGTAGGCACCGCCCGGTTCCGACACGACAAGGTGAGCATCGGCATCTAGGAAGGAGAAGTTGATATCGGAGATCGGCACTTCCACTCCAGCGGTTCCCTCCGGACCGGAGAATGTGAGCGCGCCGCTGGCGAGCCTAAGCGTTCCGATGCCGAGATCAGTCACGCCCGATGAGGGTCCGAGCCTCCATACATGCGCAGTGCGCGAAAGGTTGAACACGCCATCAGGCGCGTCCTCCATCTCGCCGGCGCGCAGCTTCTGAATCAGGGCCGACCTGTATTCGCTCTCCGTCATGCTCCGCCCGGTTTTCTCATCGACGATCCTGAGATCGCGCGTCACAGTCCATCTGGCGCCGCACTTGGAGCACTCCAACCCCGACTTGATCTCCTTGAGCGTCGCAGCTCCCCCGCAGCTCATGCAGCCCCATGCCACCATGGTAATTCCTTTGTGCGATGACAGGGCGCGCCGCGGAACCGGGGGGTGGCCTACAAGGGAGAACATCTTTGACTCTATCTCGCGCCGAAACTCGGACACCGACTCATAGTCACATGGGTTCACAGGCGGGAAGAATCGGACCTCCCACTCGCAAAAGGCAGGCCCGGCTGACCAGGCAGGCCAACACTCATGGGCGCCCAGGGACGTGATTGGCACAACCGGCGCGCCCAGATAGTGCAGTACTCGGTACACCTCATCGCTCACGATGTTGCAGCCGCCGTCCCAGTTGTACTGGCCCTGGGGGAATATTCCCACAGCCTCTCCTGCCTTCAGATGGTTGCGCATGGCGCGGATCGCCGATATGTCGCGGCCCCATTTGCGCTTAGGTATCGCCCTGTTCGCGCGGAGAAACCATCTCAGAACAGGACTTCTGAACGCCTCGTCGGCTGTAACGTAATGGATCATCCTATTGACAAACAGACCGATGGCGTACGGATCGGCGATGCTCATGTGGTTAGATGCAAATACCACAGGGCCCTCGGTGGGGATATTCTCAACACCCACTGCCCTGATTCGCCAGAGAAAGGACGCCAGTAGGCGGACGAGGAAGACTGCCAGCAAAGCCACGATGTCGAGTTCCTCCGCATCGGCGATCAGCGCCGCCCATCGCGGGATGAGACCGGGGACGCTTCTGCGGTAATCCTCATACCGCTCACCAAAAGCGCTCGCCAGACGTGGTTCCTCTACGAGCTTAGCCCACGCGGCGAAAGCAAGCCCGAGCGCCGCCGCAAGGATGACGCGGCCGGGCGAGCGCATCCACAGCCCGACTCCGATCCAGAACAGCGTGTAGCCCCAGAAGAGCGGATGGCGGACGAAAGTGTAGATATGCCTGTCTACGATGTGCAAGGTGTGGCCGCCCGGCCAGTTCTTGCCCACGTATGACAAGACCAGGAACGCCCGAATCGCCACATAGACACCGAATACTGTGGCAATCGTGCCAATGGCCGTGCTCACTGCGGGCAGCGGCATCGCAGGCAGCGATGCATCCAGGACCGCTGAGAGCCTGGCCATGCCCCTAGGTAGTATGACAAGGTAAAAGGCGGCTTGCAGTCCGACGAACAACGGCATCCATACGCTGGCCCTATCCTGCATAGCAGCATCATGAGAACCCATCTTTGCGCCTCCAATAGCTGATCTCTCTGACCTTCCACTGCCTGATGGTTGCGCCGCGCGCTGCCGACACGTAGTCCTCCCAGCGCACCGGCGAATCACCTTCCACTTTGAACTGCACCGCGCCATGCGGTCCCACAACGACTAGGTGGTTGGCGAGGTTTAGGTACGTAAAGTCGATACTATCCAGCGCAATCACAAGTGGCTCCGCGCGTTCTTCGCCTGCAGCTTGTCCGCTCCCGGCTTCAAAGACCAGCGCTGCACAGCTAAGCTTCAAAGTCCCTTGGCCCAGCGGCTTCAGCCGCCGAGTAGACTCGATTCTGTAGCCCGTGGCACTACACCCGATCCGAAAGTCCCTCCCTAGCGCCCCGTCCATCCTACCTTCGTAGAGACGTTCGACCAGCGCTGCGTGGTATTCTCGGGGAAGCATGCGTATCTGCCCGCCGCTCTGGGCTCCCGGTTGGGGCCTCGGCCCCCGTTCGGGGGATTGCCTAGACTCCAGCTCCAGAGCGGGCGTAATAGCCCAGGCCGCCCCGCACTTCGAACACTCCAGCCCTTCACGGGTTTCGCGAAGGGTCATATCGCCGCCGCATCGAATACAGCCCCACAGTACGCTGGTAATCCCCTTGTGGAGAGCAAGTGCGCGGCGAGGCATCGGCGCTTCACACGCAAAGCCGAATATCCTTTGCTCGACGGCCTTCCGGAAGTCCCGCACCGACGAAAACTGCCCGGGATGGATAGGTTCACAGAAGCGAACAACCACATCGGACAACCCGGGCAACCTCGACCATCGCGGCCAGGCTTCATGCCCGCCTATCAAAGTTGCGCAGAGTATCGGCACGTCAAGATGGTGTAGAAGCCTGTACACCTCATCGCCCACGATCACCGGGCCGCCATCCCAGTTACGCTGGCCTTCGGGGAAGATGCCTACTGCGTCCCCTGAGTCGAGGCGGCGAAGGATGGACCGAATAGATGCGATGTCCCGGCTCCACCTGCGCTTGGGCATTGCGCCGAACACACGGAAGAACCAGCGAGTAACAGGATGCCTGAACAGCTCATCGGATGCCACGAAGTGGATACATCGTGTGAAGTACATCCCTAGGAGTAGAGGATCGGCCAGGTTCACGTGGTTACATACCACCATAACCGGCCCGTCTTTCGGGATGAACTCCTCGCCCTCCGCCCGCACATTCCACAGCCCCCGGCACAGAGCGCTCCCCAGCATCGTGAGGGTAAGCATAGTGTTGGGAAGCTCACGCAGGTCGTAGTAGAGCGCCTTCCATACCGGCAGGACCATGGGCGTCTGCCGGCGGTACTCTTCATAGGCCGCCCCGTACCTTCGGCGCAAGCGCGGTTGCTCAACCGCAAGCGACCATGACACAAACACCACACCCAGCATCAATGCCTCAGCGAGAAGCGCAACCGAGCCGGTCCAGATCGCCAGGCCTATCCAGAACATGGTGTATCCCCAGTACATCGGGTGGAGAACAAACCTGTAGATACACTTGCTCACCAAGTACCGTGGTTCGCTTCTCGGCCACCCCTTGCCGGCAAACCACAACACCACGGCGCCACGCCATGCCACGTACGCCCCGAGCAGGCAGACACACGTGCCCACAATTGCTCTGGGCATCTCGAGGGGCGTATCCGGGACATATGGAGACAGACGGGGCGCCAGGTGCAGCATGGCCCATGGTAGGGCAGCTAGGAACAACGCGGCCCAGGCCAATAGGGCCAGCGGCGCCATGGCCCTTGCCGCATTGCCGGCGCCGGAGCCAATGCCGCTTGAGTTGGGTGCCGAATTGGGCTTCAAGTTGAACATCTCGTTTGCTGCCTCCAGGCTGTTGGCTGACTATCTCCAGGCGATCCCCAGGCTACGTTCATCGATCCCCAGGCTACTTCCCGAATGCGGGTCCGGCAATCGCGGCAACCGGACCGTTTGGATCGACTAACCCCTTACATGCCGACCACGGCACCAGCACCACCCAGGTTCCCTGTGCATAGCTGCCCATCTCGTAGGGCCCGAAGAACAGGTCGATGCCTGCAGGGCTCACAGTAAACCTGTTCATGTTCTTGGCGGGTACCTCCCGGACCTCGCCGCTCACGACCCAGTCGGCGCCGCGCGCCTTAAGGTCCCGGATCACATAGTCGGAAACTACTTTTTCCCACCCAGTCCCCTTTTTGAATATCTGATCGATAGCAAAAGCGGTCACCCCGTTCTTGCCGACTTTCAGGTTCATAGACGTATGAAAGGTCATTCCATGAGCACCGCCGGTGAAGTGGTAGACCTCATTCATCATGCTGATTAGGGAGCTAGAATAGTAACGCGTGGTCACCTCGCTGAAATGCTCCCACGACCACCATGAGGCATCGGGCTCGAACTCAAGATCATCACTCATCGGATCCGCAGGATCACTCCAGATACTAGCAGCCGCCGCCCATACCTCTCTATCCACGAAGGCTTGCACATCCTGGAGTCCACGGTTCTTGCCGGCGCCGGTGAACACCGGGTGAGCGACATGTACCTTGATGAAGCCCATCCTCATCTCTTCGGTGGTAACGATCTCAGCTGCCGCAGCCAGTTCGAACGTGAATGACTTGGTTCCGTCGGCACTGGTCCATTTGCCGCTCCAGGTGGACTTCAGAGGGTTGAAGGCTCCCGTCCAGGTCCCGGTCGTCTTGCCATCGGCGGTCCGCTCGGTCAAGCGCACGCGACCGTCGGCGAACGTGCCCGCAAGCTCCAGCGGTGTGCCTATGGTCTCATACCAGTAACGCCCGGATACCTTTGCGCCCTCAATCTGCAACTCCATCTGAACCGCAAATTTGCCTCCGATGCTCCCGGTAAAATGGTATCCAACGGGCCCGAAGGCCAGCGCGGGCTGACTTTGCGCCAGCGCCAGAGCTAGGCACATACAAAACGACAGCAGGAGTATGGCCTTACCCGACGGTCTGCTCAGCATCAAAACCGCCTCCCAACGTTCGCACAATTCCCACTCGCAACCTGGGTTTACAGCCTGCAAGTCCTGTGGGTCAAGCATAACACATTCCACCCGGTCACAGCCATCATCTGTCTGGCTCCGGGCGCGCTGGCGGCGCTTCGGTTGCTGCTCTCCGAGACCAAGACCTTTTCCATCTGGTTGGGAGGAAGGCCTTGCGGAAAACCCACAGGACTAGGATGGACCGTGGCGTCCATAGTCCATGGCATCTGCTATAGGCAACCACTGCGGGAATCAACGCTTCGCGCTCCATGGTAGGCAACATATATGCGCCATACGCTGCGTGTTCGCCGCCAACCGTGTATCTGGCTGGCCTTTTGCGATGTGTTCGTTCTTGGAACAGGTTTTGGCGGATGTGTCGCGAATCCGAACAACAGGTGGTGTATATCGGAACGTATATCCGCATAGAAGTGGAGAATGGGATGATTTGGTGGCTGCAGCGACAGATGATGGGGCGATGTGGCTTGTATATGGGCTATTGTGCCAGTATGTTGCATCTTTGGTGAGCCCAAATGGGGAGATATGTTATGCCCGCTTCGCCTGCTGCCAGGCATCGATCCGCTTCGTCTACGATTGCAACCGCGTGGCCGGGCGCAGGATGTGCTATGATTGTGATGCACTAAGACTAGCCTGAGGTGATTACCGCATGGACTCCGGTATGAACTGCGAGAAGGTTGCCGACGCACTCGGCGCCTGGATCAAGGAACGTGTTCAGGCAGCAGGCTGCCGCGGTATTGTGTTTGGGCTCTCGGGAGGGCTTGACTCGGCTGTGGTGGCAGGGCTCGGAATGCGCGCCATGCCCGATGGGTGCCTGGGCGTGGTGATGCCATGCCGCTCCGACCCGGAGGACGTAAAGGATGCGCTCGCATGTGCTCGCGCCTTTAGCCTGCCTGCGCTCGTGTGCGACCTCACCTCCCTCTTCGACCAGCACCTTGCCCTCGTCTCTGGCTGCCTGTCGGACGCCGCCGCCCGCCCCGATGTCGCGTTCGCGGCTCCTGCCCTCACAGCCATGGCTGATTCTGCCGCACGCGTCGCAGTATCGGACCCCGGCCGAGCCCGCATGGCCCAGGCAAATCTCAAACCTCGCCTGAGGATGACTGCGCTGTACTACTACGCCAACGTTCTGGGCTACCTAGTAGCAGGCACAACTAACCGAAGTGAGCTCACGGTCGGTTACTTCACCAAGTACGGCGACGGGGGATCCGACATCATGCCTCTTGCAGGCCTAGTGAAATGGCAGGTGCGCGAACTCGCCTCATACCTGGGCGTTCCCCGGCATGTTATCGAAAAGGCCCCCACGGCCGGCCTCTGGAGCGGCCAGACCGACGAGGGCGAAATGGGCATATCCTATGCCGAGCTAGATCATTATATACTTACCGGCGAAGCTGATGACGCCGTACGCAGGCGCGTCGATTCTCTAAACCGCGCCGCCCAGCATAAACTGACCAGGCCGCCAGTGCCGAGTATTCCCCTGGAATGAGGACACCAGTCGATGCCGTCAGCCGGTTTCCCGAGAAGCACAGTCCTGCCAAGATCCACACATTGGCCCCCTGATCAGGCGAAGATACCTGCCAAAACGTACCTAGGACCGATACAGCAATGTCTCCCTGGTGAACATCTTCACGGCCACCGGCAACACTACAGCGGCTGCGATCACGCTCCCCACGGCCGACAAGGCCACTGCGTCCCACTGCAGCCCTCCGGCCTGCGCCATCCTTCCCAGGGCCGCGAATGGGCCATAGACCGGTATGAGGCATGCCCACAAGGCCTTCGCCTGAGAGAAGGCAGCCACAAACCCCGGGATCATCACGGCAAATATCAGCGGCGTGGCGCCCGACTGCGCGTCGCGGAACGTGCGCGCCCTCACACTGATCATCATCTGAGCAACACTCACGACCAGGGCCAGCGGTATGCCGGTAAGGAGCGATCCCGCGAGCACGAATCCCGGCAGGCCTTCACTCCCGGCTGCTCCCTGCGGCATGAGATTACTCACTGCCCAGAACGCGGTGAGCGTAAGGACCAGCGGGATTACAGATATGGTGAACACAGCGCCCAGTTTGCCTAGGAAGACTGCCATGTCGGATGCAGGGGTCACGAGCAGCGACTCGAGCGTTCCCCGTTCCTTCTCGCCGGCTGTTACGTCAATTGCCACGAACAGACCACCCTGTGCCACGGTAACGGCGACAAGTATCGTCAAGTAGAAAGACGCAAAGAAAGCCCCGCGCTGCTCCGGCGTGGCCAGATCTTCTGTATTGAGCGCAACAGGGACCAGGATAGACGGATCAACCTCGCGGGCCGCCATCCTCTCCGCAACTACCATCTGGTTGTAGGCTCCAACAGCCAGTTGTAGACGAGTGTCGGAAAATCCTCCCCCAAAGATGCCGCCGGCAGTGCTGTTGGTGAGCAGACGCGCCATCGCCGGGCGTTCCTCTGCGACATCCTCAGTGAAACCAGGCTCGAACACCAGGCCTGATTCCTTCTTGGCATCCTGGATGACTGCTTCGAGGTCGCCCTGGTATTCCTCAAGGGTTATCCCGTACCTGCCGAACATGTCCAGAAGCCTTGCGTCGGCATATGCGACTCCCTGCGCCGGGATGGTGAGCGGTTTCTCCCTCCGTGCGGTCATCGCCTTCATCAGCATGGGCGTGAAGCTGGCGTAGAAGATCCCGATTACCAGCGGAATCACGATGGCCTGCGTCATGCCCTTCCGGTCGCGCACCGTGTCCATGATCTCTTTGCGCCATATGTTCATCACGTCTCTTAGCATCGTAGCTCTCACCTCCCGCTCACCTTACACGTCGGCCGGTGCTGCTCAGGCCATTGCCGCTGCCGCTGTTGCCGCCGCCGTGTGCGTTGCCGTCAGCATTGGCGTACTCGCTCACAAGAAGGCCCTGTGCCCCGCCTGCTAGAGCCACAAAAGCGTCCTCCAGGCTGTCGCGCCCGGTCTTTCCCATGAGCTCGGCCGGGCTTCCCACGGCTGCGATGCGTCCGCGGATGATTATCGCGACTCTGTCGCAGAGTTTCGCAGCCTCGTCCATGTAGTGCGTGGTAAACAGCACGCAATGGCCCCTGTCGCGCAGCATCCTAATGACATCGCGCGTCTCGCGCACGGCCATCACATCCAAGCCGCTGGTGGGCTCGTCCATTATCACATTCTTGGGGTCATGCACCAGCGCACGGCCGAGGATTACCTTCTGCCGTTGCCCACGGCTGAAGCCCTGCGTGCGCCGGTCGGCAAACTGGCCCATGCCCAGCATGTCGATGACGGCCTGCACGCGCGCGTCGAGATCCGAGCCGGAAAGGCCGTAGAAGCCACCGAAATACGTGAAATGCTCGCGCGGAGTGAGTCGCGGATATGTCCCGCTCGAATCGGTCTGCACGCCGAGCGCCCGTCGAACAGCAGCCGGGTTCCGCCCCACATCGTTACCGTCCACAATTACAGTGCCCTGCATCGGACGGATCAGCCCGCAGATCATCCTGAGAGTCGTGGTCTTGCCCGCCCCGTTCGGGCCTAGCAGCCCGGTTATGTGCCCGTCAGGGCAGTGAAAACTCACTCCGTCCACCGCCCGGACCTCTCCGTAGTGCTTCACGAGATCCCTTACCTCGATCAACTAGCCCCACCGCCCTTCCCGGCCCGCGCGCGGTCCCAACCGCGCGCGCCACTCCCGCCGTTCGCGCTACTCCCGCCGTTCGCGCGGTTGGCGCCACCAGCATTACCTTTTTGTTTTCGACCCGCGGCCCGGGATTCCTCCACCGACTTCATCAGCCGTGCGTCTTACCGGCGATGACACAACCGTAATGCTCTCGATGACCACTTCCTCCTGAATCGCTTCCGGGCGAGACGGGTCGCGAGTGCGCCTCACCTCCACGTGAGGCAGAACCACCGAAAGCTCGTGCGCGACTGCTGCCGCCGGCATCACCCTCTCCACAATCATGGTCTGCCCGGCGATGGCGATCTCGATGTAGTCTCGGGGCGCGGCGGCGCCGGCCGAGAACAGAGCAGCGAGCCTTCTTAGCACCCCTACCGCCGGGGCCATGTATGCCGCAGGGCTCAGTCGCGACCTCCGAACCGAAGTCTTCCGCACAGGCTCCTGATCAGCCTCCTGCATACGTACGCGAGCGGGCGCCCGAATCCGACCTGTCATATCAGCCTCAGTCCTTTCTCATAGGCTTACCCACTTACCAACATATGAACAGGCAGGACATGCGGACACGGCATGGAATAACTCGTGCATACGGGCATAGTCGACTGGATCGTACGAACGGAGTTGTAGCTGTTGGCAAACAGCAAGGTCGCTTTCGCCATGATACTTGCACTCCTGTGTGCCGGGGCGCTCTTCTTGGTGGGCCTATCCCTTTCATCGCATAGCGTGCCGGGCTACCCGGACATACACCCGCTTTCCGCCGGCCGCGTCAGCGTTATTGCCTTTTCGGTATGGGCCTTCACAGCGGGGCTATTCGTCGTGGCAGCGGTGGTGTTTGCCATAGCCGAGCGGCGGGAGAGCGGAACCCGCTCCGTGCTCCGTCTGCCCAGGACTCAATCGCTTCTGACCTGGCTCGTGCTGGCCATGGCGCTGCTTACAGCGCTAACCCTCATGAACAATGGGCAGGCACGCCGGGAACTGCCGGCCAAGGAGCCCGCCGAGTCTTCGTCGCCCATCGGCCCAGAGGAGCTCTCGCAACCGCCCCCAATGCCGGGCGCAGAGTCAAGCTCAGAAGGCAAGCCTTCCGTGCGGCGCGCGCCTACGGCATCTTCGCCCTGGGCAGTGTATGCGATAGCCATGGCCACGCTGGCCCTGGCAGGAGTCGTTGCAGCGCTCGCCCTGAGCCCCGGGCGAAAACCGTTCGCTGCCGCCCCCGAAGCGGCGCCTGAGCAAGCCGGCGACGATCACGCGATCGACCCTGCGTGGTCCGACGAAGAGGCGACCTGCGCCATACAGCAAGAACCCGACCCGCGCGCTGCGGTGATCATGTGCTACCGCCTCTTCCAATCCATGCTCGAGCAGGCAGGGGTCCGAATCGAAAAGCATCACACGCCTGAGGAATGCGGGCGAATCGCGGTCAGCTCACTCAAACTGCCGCGTCGTGCCGTGTTCAGGCTGGTCGGCCTGTACAGCAGAGCGCGCTTCAGCGAGCACTATGTCAGCGAGTCACATAAGTCCGCTGCCCTGGCCGAGGTACGCCAGATCGCCACCTATGTGCGCGAGATCCTGGCGGCAAGGGATGAGGCAGGGGATGAGGCAGCGGCTGAGGTAAGGGATGAGGCAAGAGCTGAGGCTAGAGCCGAAGCGGAGTCAAAGGAGGTGCCCGACACTGTCGCTTTTGGGCCCAAACGAGCATGATCCGTTCGCGGACTACATTCACATGTTGCTGGCCATGTCGGTCATCATCATACTGTCTTTGGACATATACCGGCTCAATCCTGTGTGGGCGAAGCCCTTCACAATACGTCTCGCCGGTTTGAGCTTGATCTACGTCGGCTACTTCAGGGCATGGCAGGTGACCCGCGCATCGGTAGAGGGGCCTGCGCCCTGGAACACGCGCCGCAGGCGCCACTTCTGGGACTGGGTCGACTCGATGCTCCCCTGGCGCCGCAAGCTGGAGGCGCCCCCACGGGTATGCCCTGAGTACGACACCCTGTACCGGCAGTTGCAGATGTCCATGCGTCGCGGTCGCTACTTCGCACGCTTTCTGGAAGAGCATGGCGCCCCGCCCCACGTGGTGGAGTATGCGCAGGCCCATCTCGCGGATAGCAGTAACCTACGCCATGAGCAAGTATCGTCAGTATTCGATATCATGGAGGAGTCGCTATGAGTGTGTACACGCCCGAACCCGCTGATCAATCGGCGCCGGCCATTGCCTGGGCCTGCGACAAGTGCCGCGAGGTCGTGTCGGCTGTAGGAACGGTGATAGTGGGAAAAGACGAGCAGCTGGAGTTGATCTTAACGACTCTGGTCTCCAATGGGCACCTCTTGCTCGAAGATGTGCCCGGAGTGGCCAAGACCCTGGCGGCGCAGGCCACCGCTCAAGCCCTTGGGCTTGACTTTCGCCGCATCCAGTTCGTCCCCGACCTGCTGCCCGGCGACATCATGGGCAGCTTCATCTACGACTCCCGCGCCGACTCGTTCAGGTTCAGAAGAGGGCCGATCTTCACTAACTTGATTTTGGCAGACGAGATCAACCGCGGGACGCCCAAGACTCAGTCCGCCCTGCTCGAAGCCATGCAGGAGCAGCAGGTCACTGTGGAAGGCCAGAGTTTTGCGCTGGACAAGCCTTTCATGGTGATCGCCACTCAAAACCCGCTCGAATTCGAAGGGACTTACCCGCTTCCCGAAGCGCAGATCGACCGATTCCTCGCCAGGCTGAGCATGGGTTACCCATCCCCTGAGGCCGAATGCGAGATGCTGGCGCGACGGCAGTCGCGGCAGGCAGATGCTGTGATACTCTCGCCTGTCCTTAGTAAACAGGACTTCCTGGAGATACAGCGGGCCATTGAGACAGTCCACGTGAACCCCGACATACACAACTACATCGTGCAGATAGTCACAAAAACGCGCGTCGACCGCCGCGTGCAGCTGGGAGCCTCGCCCCGGGGCAGCCTCGCCCTGTTCAAGCTGTCGAGGTCGCGGGCTATGATGCAGGGGCGCGACTTCGTGACGCCCGACGATGTGAAGGCTGTAGCTGTGCCGGCGCTAGCGCACCGGGTGCTTCTCCGGCCTGAGCTCTGGGCTGAGCGCATCTCCGGAGAAACGGTAGTCCGAGACGCGCTGGATGATGTGCCGGTGCCCAAGGCGGAATGGAGGTGAGTCTGCTTGCGCACGCGTGTGGCCGGTAAAGCTTATGTGTACATCGCCATGTCGGGCGCGCTCGTACTGGCCGCACTTGCGACTAGTAGAATCGAGCTGTTCATGCTGGCCACGCCCCTCATCTTCGTTCTGCTCTCGCTGGCTTTCGAAGCGGGTGCTGCTGAACCCAAGTACACAGTAAGCACCCATCTCCAACGGGATCGGTGTTTCGAGGGCGACAGAACAGAGGTATGCGTAACCGTTTCGGCCGCATCCTGCGTTCCACTGCTCAGCCTGCACATCATGGTCTGCGATGCAGACAACCACGTGCTTGCCTCGCGCCACTTCACACTGTCGCTCGGGCCGGGCGAAACACGTGTCTTCCAGTTTGAGCTGGAGATGCCTGTTCGAGGCGTGTTCTACGTGGGTGATGTGGTCTCGCGCGCCTACACTCGCTCCGGGCTGAAATCGTACCCGGACCGTGTGTGGACCGGAACGGAGTGCATCGTGTATCCCAGGCCTGATACGATCAGGATAGACTGGAGCGCGTCGGCACGGTCACGGCAGCATGTGGGCGAATCCTCATCCAGGATGTCCGGCGACGGGCTCGAGGTGTCAGATGTCCGCCTGCACATGCCGGGCGATCCCGTTCGCCGCATCAATTGGCGCGCTACCCAGAGGCACGGCCAGCTGTACATCAACGACAGCCTACGCGACCGCAACATCGACGCGGTGGTAGTAGTGGACGGCCTCGTCGATCTGGGAGAGCCCCCACATTCCTATTTGGACTGTGCCTGCCGGGCCGCCGCCAGCATAGCGCTGGCATTCCTCCGGAGCCGCGACAGAGTCGGGGTGATCAGATATGCAGGCGCGGTGGACTGGGCTGTCCCGCGCGGCGGACGGAATCAGCTCTACGCCATCTTGGATCGCCTGGCGCGCGTACGCACTATCCAGAGTTTCGTCTCGCCCAACATGCGACTGATTCCCCGAAGTGTGCTTCCCCCGGGATCGCTAGTGCTGGTCATCACGCCCCTGCTCGACGACAGGTCCATCCAGATGCTCGCAGGGTTGGCCGCCCGCGGTTGTCGCCCCATGGTGCTGTACGTGTCCCCGATGGGTCTGCGTCCGCTGACAACAACTCAGGCAAAGCCCACAGATGATGCCGCCGCCCTGGCCGAGCGATGGTGGAGGCTGAAACACAGGGGCAAGGTCGCGCAGCTCAGGTCGATGGGGCTTATGGTGGCCGAATGGGATGGGGTCAGCCCACTGGGAGCCTGCCTTAGCAACCATTTCGGCGCCCCGGGATTTCGCCCGGGTGGAGAGGCGGGGGGCAGCTCCGTTAGGGGGAATCTGTTATGAAGATGACCTGCACGACCCTGCAGCGGTCATGGTGGACGATTGCGGCGCCCACTGCGGTGTGCATCATGACGACGGGCTACGCTGCGCTGACGGCGCCCACATGGTGGGTAGTTGCGGTTGCGTTTGCATCAGCCGCTCTATGCGCCGCAGGTGCCGCAGCGGGCGATTTCGGAATCGTCGGATGGAGCGGAGCTGCGGCCACCGGTGCATGTGCCGCCAGCCTAGTCGAAAACCGCCCCATCCATTGGGGAGAACCCACTCTGATGTGCATCGGCGTCCTGGCCATGCTCGAAATCGGGCACATCGTATGCATCATCCGAACTCGCGAAGTGAATCCGTCAGTGTTCGTTCACGCTCATGCAGATGCTGATAAGGATACGCCGAAAGATGCCGATAATGGAAATGTGGATCACAATGAAACACTCATAGCCCTGCTGCCATCGGTGGCACTCCGACTGGCGGCGTCGGGCGCCGCGTCGCTCGGGCTGACACGTCTGTATCTAGCCTCTGCTATCTCGGGCGCGCTGCGCGATTCCGATACGTTATTCATGATGTTGCTGGGTGCCGTTGCAGTGGGAGCGTGTATGTACTGGCTCGTGCGTATCTCAATACAGGATTTTCGCAGATAGTGGCGAATATGTTATATCGTCCGCCAATTCGTGACAAGCTGCTCAGAGCAGTCGATCGGAGGTCTGCCGTGTGAGCGTTTGGGGGCCTGTGGACGGTTCTTGCTCTGGCAATTCTGCCGCTTGCTCCGACTCCTTGACAAGCGGAACCAGCAGCTTCATATCCACACTGGCCGGCATGACAGAGCTCGAAGTGTTCTTCCTGAGCCCGGATTTCGTTATCCTGTTCGCGAACGACGCGGCCGCAAAAGCAGCAGGAGTTTCACCAATCGACCTGATAGGCCACAGGATTGACGGCGTACTGCCCATGTTGTACCGGCGGGTTGAGATGTTCCGTCCTGAGCTGGAACGCACGGGCGCAGTGTTCGTCGATCAGAGTGCACCAGAAATGCAACAAGGTTGGCTCGTTCTGCGAGATACGTACGTGGTTCTCATGCGCAACATTCTTGAGGATTCCCCATTGGGTTGGGTAGTAGCCAGCCTGGATCCGTCGCTGCGCACCGGCCTACATAATGCTGTGGAAATGATTCCCGTGCCCATGGCTATCCTGCAAATGCCCGAACTCAGCATTGAGGTGGCCAACTCACGCTTCACAACGCTCCTTGCGCCATCGGAGTCGCTCGCTGCGACCGAGCCCGGTCACCCCGGGCAAGCGATAGCCGTGATGGCAGGCGCGGCGGTGCGCACCGGAGAGTACATGAAGTCCAGCATCTCATGGCCGGGTAGTCCCGACAAGGGGCGCAGGACTGACTGGACAATCTACTGCTGCCCGCTTCAGCGTTTGGGCCAAAACAGCCGCGATAGCAAGGCTGTGGTCGTCCTGGTGCAGCAGACACAGGCACGCGCATCGATGCTTCGGAATCTTGACGTCGTGCGCAGGTTGGGTTCGTCTCTGATCGGCAGTATGAGCATCCCATCCTTTCTGCACAACGCTGTGTCAGCATGCGCATCGATCCTATCCGCGCCGTACTGCGCGATCGTCCAACACGATCCGCTTGGTAATCGGCTGCTGAGACTGGCCGAATCAAGCCCGCTAGGTCTGATTCGAGAGTCCGCTCCCGTCGAGCTCTACGGCTGGCTGGCCGACATAATGCAATCGAAAGAGTCTTCCTGCCGCGTAATCCAGCTCGACAAGTCTCCAGGGTGGCCCGAGCGCGAGCAGGCCGGGATCGAAGCATTCGCCGTCTTTCCCATTGCAGCTCATGGCAGGTGCTACGGACACATAGTAGCGGCACTGACCGACGACGGCAGCAATCTTAACTCCGACGACATGCACCTGGCGGAACTGACGGCACTCTACTGCGATATTGCGTTGGAGCAAGAGCGAGCGGCCAGCGACTACGCACAGCTCGAAGCCGCACAGCAAAAGGCCGAAATCGAAGCGGCACAGACTGCCAAGCTTCTCGGTGCGCTCATCGACGGCCTTGAAGACGGCGTGATCGTCGTCGACGCAGGTCACCGCGTGATCCTGGCCAACGAAAGCGCTGCGGCGCTTCTTGGAATGTCGCGGGATGAGATGCACAACCTCGATCAAGTCCTCGCCCGCACCCAACTTGCACAGATGGACGGAACGCCGGTTCCTGATCAAGACCGGCCCGTACGAAGGCTGCTTCAGGGCCTTCATGTCCTTAGGGGAGACTATGTGTTGACAGCGTTGGGTGGATCCTCCCGCGTGCTCACTTTCAACGGCGGAGTACTGAGAAATCCAGACGGCAGCATATCGTTTGCCATTACGGTAGCGCACGACCGCACTGAGCTTGCACAGGCCGAGAAAGCCAGCCGGGACTACCTGAGATTCGTCTCGCACGATCTGCGGTCCCCCCTCGCGCTGATCTCGGCCAGGGCTCAGATGCTCGAAAGATCGCCCGGTGATCCTGACAGCGTACGTAAGAACGCCCAGGCCATTCTGAGATCCGTCCGACAGATGAACACCATGATATCCGACCTAACCGACTCTGTCCGCCTGGAGTTCGGCAGCGGCCTGGCCGTACGGCCCCAGGCACTTGACCTAGTCGCTCTACTCAACGAGTTGATCGAAAGGTGGCGGGAGACACCCGAGGGCGACCGCATCGAGGCTTGTTTGCCCGCCGGTTCAATGCCGCCTGTGTGCGCCGACCCTGACGCCATTGAACGCATTCTTGCAAATCTCATATCCAACTCGCTCAAATACTCGCCAGATGAGGAGACGATAGCAGTCTCGGCGACAGCTAACGACCTGGAGGCGACCATATCCGTTGCAGACCGTGGGCCCGGAATTCGCCCTGAAGACGCCGGGCGACTGTTCGAACGCTTCTTCCGTTCGGAAAACGCTCGGAAGCACCACGATGGCCTGGGCCTGGGTCTTCCCATATCCAAGGCCCTCGTGGAAGCACAGGGCGGCCGCATCTGGATAGAGACCGAGCTCGGCAGAGGTAGCGTCTTCTCATTCACCCTCCCCCTATCACTACTGTAACCATCAAGTTCCCGGAGCGGCTGACGTATAGGCCTCAATGCCAGCCAACTCCCACGTAGGTGGTAGTCCCGCCCATCAGTGAACCAGATTGTGCGAGAAGGAACAATCGCACTGATGTCGTATTCCTTGTTGTTGCCGGAGTTGAGAGGGGGTGAAACGATTGAGGATTCCCAAGTCAAAGCTGGTATTGCTTGCAGTTGTGATTCTGGTTGCGGTATCGGCCGCAATGGCCGGGCTGGCCCCGGCAGTGGCAGAGGCTGAAGAGAGCTGTGTTGATTGCCACACCAACAAAGACCTCCTCATATCCCTGATCCCCGAGAGAGAAGAAGAGGCCGCAGAGACCGGAGAGTCATGAGCGGGCCCTCCTCCCCCGGCGGGGGAGCCGTATGAGAAAGTCTTCGTGGATCCGTCTTTCCTTAGCACAACCCATGGCTACATCGGATGCACATCCTGCCATGGGGGCAACCCGGATGGAAAGACGATGGCAGAAGCACACGTTGGAGTCAATGCGTCGCCGTCTAGCCTTGCCGAGCAGAACTGCACTCCGTGCCACGATGATGTGGTGGCAACTTACGGCACAAGCCTACACGCTACATTGCGCGGCATGGAAAACGGGCTATACTCCTTCACCGGAGAGGCCAACCGGGGCAAGGCCAAGGAAGCGTTTGACAAGTACTGCTACAAGTGCCATGCCACGTGCGGCACTTGCCACGTGTCCAAGCCCGAGGCAGCCAACGGCGGTCTGATACAGGGGCACAAGTTCTTCAGCTCGCCCGACCAGGACTCCACATGTAATGCGTGCCACGGCGGCCGCGTCGCCAACGAGTTCAAAGGAGGAATCGAAGGATTCCCAGGCGACGTGCACTACGAGAAGCTCGGGTTTGATTGCCTGACATGCCATGACGGCAAGTCCTTCCATGGCGACGGCTCGTCGCCGGCCAACAGGTTCGAGGCACCCGGCAAACCCTCCTGCCTGGATTGCCACCCGGATGCAGCACCCGGCAAAGGCACTGTGGATGCCCACAATGCGCATCCAGAAGACACGATGGACTGCTACGTATGCCACGCGACGGTCAACAAGAGCTGCTACAACTGCCATGTGGGCGAGGGCGCCCAGTCCAAGTTGGACTTCAAAATCGGGCTGAACACGCGCGCCGACTGGCCGTACAAGTACTCCGTAGTCAGGCACATGCCGGGAGTCTCCACCATGCTGGATCCGTTCGAGCCCGGCCTGATGGACGACTACGACTCTGTGCCGAACTGGAAGACGACCATGGTACACAACATCCAGCGGATTACTCCGAGGAACAAGACGTGCCAATCGTGCCATAACAACAGCAAGGTGTTCCTTACCGAGAGCCGGCTAGTACCCGGCGATTCTAGGGCCAGCGAGAATGTGGTTGTGGAGCAGTTGCCGCCCAAGTTCTAGCTGGTAAGTCCTAGTGACGAACTGATCAATGGACCTATTGAACTAAGGAGGAGTACGTAATGAAGAACACTATTCGAGCAGCTTTCGCAGCTATGCTGATCCTGACCCTATTTGCAGTCCCCACCTTCGCGGCTGAAGACGCAGTCGTCAAAGCGGTCGACAATTTCGTGAGCAATCTGCCGTCCGACTGGTTCCAGATGAAGCCGGAAGTCCTCCTGCAAAAGCTCGACCTGGGCGAGGAGATCTTCGTGCTTGACGTACGCCGACCCGACGAATTCGCCGCCGGCCACGTCGAAGGCGCCGTCAACATTCCCGTGCATGATCTGGCCAAGCATGTCGCTGAACTGCCGGACGACCCCGATACCCTTATCGTAGTCTACTGCCGCAGCGGAGTCCGCTCCATGTTCGCCACCTCAGCCCTGCTCGTCCTGGGCTACAACAAGGTGTACAACATGCCCGGCGGCTTCCTCGCCTGGCAGGACGCGAAGTATCCTGTGGAGAAGTAAGGCCGCTCTGGCAAGCTGGACGACCAAACTGACCCTGGCAACAAGACCCCGTGGCGCCATGCGCCGCGGGGTCTTTGTAGTCCTTGTAGGCATCGCGAAGCGGAAGTGCGAGCAAGCATTCCCGGGCAGAGTGATGGTAGAAAGGGTCATCGGCAAAACTGTCAGCAAAAACTGACGGCGTGCCTGCTTGGATACCCCTCAAGAATTCTGATGAGCTTTACTATGTCCCGGCTGCCCTGGGCAGTTCTTCCATGCCTTACCGTTTTCGGTCGACCGCCACGGAAATCGCCTGCCCAACCCATTGAATAGCCTGCACGAACACGACGAGCACTACCACAGTGGCTATCATCACATCCGTGCGGAACCGCTGATAACCGTATCGTATGGCCAGATCGCCCAGCCCCCCGCCGCCCACCGCCCCGGCCATCGCCGAGAAGCTGACAAGGCTCACAAGCGTTAACGTGAACCCGAGCACCAGCGACGGCAACGCCTCAGGAAACATCACCTTGAAAAGCACTTCCAGCGGAGACGCCCCCATCACAAGCGCAGCCTCCACAACGCCTCGGTCCACACCGCGCATCGAGCTCTCCACCACGCGGGCGGCGAACGGAATGGCGCCAATAGACAGCGGCACAATGGCCGCCTGAGTACCGATACTAGTTCCCACCAAGAGTCGCGTCAAAGGGATAATCGCCACCATAAGCACTAGAAACGGCAGTGACCTACCCACATTGACGATAGCCGACAGAACCTGGTCAATGCGGAAGATCCGGTTGATCCGCCAGTCGCGCCCCAACCCCGGGTCGGAGAAGAACACAAGCGCTGCTCCGACCAGAGTTCCCAACACGATGGAAATGGCGCCCGACACAACCACCATCCATACCGTCTCCAAAAGTGCAGTCCTGAGCAATCGATACAGCATCGCAATCAACTCCACGAAAGCGTAGTAACCATCGCCTTGAGAATACGCGACGTCGGGGTGCGCAGCACTTCCTGCGCAGGGCCCTTCTCGACTATCTGTCCTTCGTCGATTACGACAAGCGAACCGCAGGCTTGCTGCGTGATACTGAGTTGGTGTGTGACGATGAGAACCGTCACCCCGAAATCCGCATTCACCTGCCGGATCAGCTCCAGTATGGACTGAGTGGTTATCGGATCCAGCGCCGAGGTCGGCTCATCGCACAACAAGACGGCAGGATTGGTCGCCAGCGCCCGCGCAATCCCCACCCGCTGCTGCTGACCTCCGGATAGCTTAGCCGGGTATGCGTCGCGCTTGTCGGCCAAGCCCACCACATCGAGGAGTTCCTCCGCCCTTCGCTTCGCTTCCCGGGCAGGCGTCCGCGCAATCTCCAGCGGGAACATGACATTGCCCAATGCCGTACGGTGCGAAAGCAGGTTGAAATGCTGGAAAACCACGCCCAGCCGGCGCTGCGCCTGCCTAAGTTCCGCGCCCGCAAGCTTCGTAATATCCACATCGCCAATGTGGATCGAGCCGCTATCGACACGCTCAAGACCTGTCATGCACCTAATCAACGTGCTCTTGCCCGCGCCCGATAGCCCCACGATACCGCATATGTCGCCCTGCTCAACCGCGAACGAAACCCCGCTCAGCGCAGGCATGGACTGCCCGGGATACTTCTTCGACACATTCTCAAGGCTGATCATCCGGCAAACACCTCCCCAAAAACCCCAAATGGGCCTCATGCATGCCCTGGGTAGCAAAAAGCCCTCCCGCTCCTGGCTAAATGCCAGGGACGAGAGGACCGAAATCCTTCGTGGTACCACCCTGGTTCGCGCACCCCTCGCGGAGAAGCGCCTCGACAAGCGCGGCGGACGAGAACTTGATTGCTGTGCCACACCTCACTGGGCACGGGCAATGCCTGAGTTCCACGACCGCGATGCTCCGGCGCTATAACGGGCGCGCCCGTCCGCGCCTACTGATCCCTCCCTGCCGACCCCGCTTTTGCCGGCAACACGGTTTGGGCTGGACTTTCGGGCGACCGCTCAGGGGCCATGTTCCTCGCGTTTCCAAAGCGCCGGCTCTCAGCCTGGGCCAGCTCTCTGTAGCCCGTACTCAGCGAGTACTCATCCCCGTCAATGCGTATGTCAATATGGCTGCTAAAGACCATTTTGTGCTCTTGACAGCAAGATTAGCACACAGGCCCTGCATTGTCAACACTCGCACCCGCACCGCCCAGCAGTTCTGCAAATGCGTTGCGAGGCAGCGGCCTGTGAGCCGACCGGGATCCAGGGACGTAT